>JAESFG010000111.1_pt1 | contig 274162 bp, 244 predicted proteins | sample 9269371 | NCBI WGS metagenome assembly JAESFG01 (sample SAMN14506227, study PRJNA617093) | algae metagenome | isolation source: Aetokthonos hydrillicola CCALA 1050 (B3-Florida) and co-occurring... | place: USA: South Carolina | collected 2013-01-01
AGTCAGTGTAACTTCTGACTGCTTTCCTCTCTAACAATCAATCCGCGCCTCAGTACTAATGTCTATTTTTTATCTTTTCTTCTATCCGTGCTTTGCTTCTGTCTGAGCTTTTAGTCCAAACTCCAGAGGTAAATCGGATGCGGACAATTCAACGGTGGCGTCACGGGTTGGCTGGTGACAACTTGGGTGTTTCCAGGATTTTTAATATCAACCACAACTTTGACGCGCCCAAAGGTATCGACAATCCGCAACCCGCTAATCTTCAGCGCCCCAGCGCGGATAGGATTGAAGTCGTTGAGCAAATAGGGCGATCGCAGCAGGCTACCCGGCACCTTACTGTTATTAACATTTTCGCTCACCTGTTGCAAAAATGTCTTACCATGAGATGTAGCCCTCAGCCGGGTATCTTTAATCTCCAACTGCATAGTGCGCTGGTAAGTCAGCAGAGCATCGTTAAAGCCGCCGATGCTTTGAGCGAGGCATTTGAGGGATTGAAGTTGTTCGTAAGCTTTCAGCGCCGTGTAAGTGGGGGCATTGGCTGGCGGGTTTTGCCGTTCGTACCAGCTTTTTACTGCGTTAAAATTCAAGCTGATAAAGTCTTCTGTTTGATGTTCTTGAGCCGTTCCCTGGGCTTTGTAATAGTCCGGTAGCAGATGTTTTTTCAAGTAAGCAATGAGATTTTCTTTCAGCAGCGTACTGGCAGAGGGAGTGAGGAAGCTGGCACCGCTGTAAAGATTAGCTATGCCGCCAAAATAATTTGTGTTTTCAGGTGAGAGATCCACTGCATTGACTCGCAGTTGGTAGTTTTCTTTAAGGGTATTAGCATCGTAGTTACGGTTGTTGTTTTGGTTGCTGCGCTTTAGCGGGAAAAATTGCACTGACCACTCTAGTAGGAAGGGATTCCAAGGCTGATTTGTCCATTTGTGGAAGCCAATTTTTTCTCCAGGTGCACGAGCGATCGCGTCCACTGTATTTTTCAGAACTTCCAACGTGTTGTTTTGGAGTTTCTGCAAGTCAATCGTATCGGTGAGCAACTGACATTCCAACAAACTATCTTCGCCCAAGCTACCGTCTTCACCATGGCGATGGCTGGGCGTCACCGCATCCCCCGTCATTAAAATTACTGGATCGCTGGGCTGCCAATAGCGCGGACCAGGAACCACTTTTAGGATATAAGATGGTCTCAGCAAACCGGTTTTTTCGGCTTTACTGCGCTGAATTTCTTCAGGCGATAATGGCTGCTGGTGGAAGCAAACGCTGGCGATATCGCCTGGTAAATTGTCAGCGCAGTTATGGTTACACATCAGGTAGATCGACCCACTGAAGGAACTCTTAGCCTGCAAATAAAGGAAAATCCACCGATCCTTAGGAATTCCCGCCCAATCCAGCGACTGTTCTTTTCCATCGACGTACATTTTTTCCCAATTGCCACCAATCCCACCACTGGAATTAGCAGTAAACCAACTGTCTGCTAGGTGATTTCTAGCATCCAAAAGATAACGCCATCCCCTCGCCACGTTCGGGATTTTAACCCACATTGAGACTGCCTGGACATTGTTCAATCCAGACACTTTGAAATAATTTTGATTCCCATCAAACCGCAAACATTTACCCGCAACAGGCTCTTCAACCAGCGCACAACTCCCTTCGATAGCGATCAGGCTACTGTTAGGAGGATCAACTAGCAAGCGCGATTCTTTATTAAACCGATCAATATCAGCGATTAGGTTATTAATTGATTGGGCAAGTCGGGCAGAGATGGAGTTGGGTTCTGAATTGGGCGCTGAGGCGGTAGCAATTTCGTCTTTACCATCTTTGGTAAAACGCAAAGTCCCTGTATCCGTCATCTCCTCCTGCAAAGCGGGTAAACCGCATTCATTCAGTCCTTTTTGTGTTTCGTCTCTATCCGTTTGGATGAATGCTCGGATTGTTTCACCATCAGGCAAATTACCTTTTGTCAAGTATAAAGCCACCATGTACTTGTACCAGTCAGCATAAATTTGTTCTCGAATCGAACCAATCGTTGCTAACTTTCGGTCGTATTCATGCTGCAAATTGTTGGTAGTATTCAGTCCATCTCCGATGCTAGTGGGTAGTGTCACTTGCATCTGAGCTTCTCCTTGTGCCGCACTGGCAGCCCCAGATTCATTACCTTCTGGTACTACGCGCCAGAGATTCTCTGTAGCTACGGCTATAAAGCCGCTTTCGTGTACCACTTCTCTAAACTTCGGCCCAAAATCCAGTTTTTGCTGTTCTAGGCGATCGCTCAGTTGCAGGGCTTGTAACTGTTCTTCAATAATTTTGCGATTCTCTATGTTACTGTCAAGCTGACTCGCTAAGTAAGCTGCGATTGCTTCTTCTTGCGTGTTGCCAACTGCGATCTTGGGATTGGGAAGAGTTGCGGCTGGATCTGTAAGAGAATTACCTGGCGCAAACGTCAATTGAGAGTAACAGAGAATGCGATCAGGGAAGCTTAGGTTATTGATCGTTACCGTCCAACCCAATTTTTCTTGCAAGGTTTCCAACAGGGTTTGAGCGTTGCCAGAATACTCTGTCACAAATTTTGCCAGGCAATCTTTTTCCCTGTTGCTGTACCAGCCAAAAACATCGTATTTCAAACCCGTTGGTGGGGTTGCTGCATCCTTAAACTCGTCATCGTGGAATCCGAAGACGCTGCGGCAGTTAGGATAAAAACCAGCAAAAGCGGCTTTTTCGTTATCTAAATTATCGACTTTGGCAAAGGGGCCAATTACTGTTAATGCCTCAACATATTGGGCATTTGCAGGCTCAGAAAGCCATTGTGTTAACTCCCATTTGCGTCCTAGAAAACGAAAAGGTTGGCGCTCGTTCCTAGCACTGTCAGGGTGATGAAGAATGTTAATAGGTTCTGTTAACCTATCTACGCCATCCGGGTAGAGGTAATCGCTTTCAATGACCCATTGTTTGTCGTTTTTGTTGCCTCCACGCCGCATAATCAACCAGCGGTTGGGAACGAGGGGAAATGTGATGCCATCGGCTTTTGCAATCCCCTTAATCAGGGCATCTGGCATTGCCCAGTGGAGGTGGATACCAGCTTTCAGAGTCAAGTTGAGATTTTCAAAGGGCGGAGATAATACGCTGCTACTGATATATGCTTTGCCAGAATTTTTTACGTTATTGTTTTTATCGACATAGGGAAGATTCCTGTAGTCAGTCATTTCCTCCATTACCGATGTATTGGCAGGGAGGTACAGTGCATCGAGGTGAATGGGAACGAGGAGAGTAGTCACAATATAGCAATCCTACTTGAAATTTAAATACGCATAGAAAGAACCCCACCCCTTTTTTTCCCTCCCCTTGCCAAGGGGAGGTTAGGAGGTGTAAAAATAATGTGCAGCTTCACCCAAAATTGGTATTAGACTGATAAAAAGCAGTCAGGAGTCAGAATACAGTAGTCAGAATACACCACCCATAAAGGGATGGTGTTTTAACCTCATTTTCAACCCCTATCTTGTGCACTTATAGACGAGGGTTTAAACCAATATTGATCTGCCACTCGCACAGAATTCAGCATGAATTCTGGCTCCTGACTCTTGAATTCTTCTTCATAAAAAGGAGTCAGGAGTCAGAATACAGTAGTCAGAATACACCACCCATAAAGGGATGGTGTTTTAACGCTCATTTTCAACCCCTATCTCGTGCACTTATAGACGAGGTTTTAAACCAATATTGATCTGCCAGTCGCACAGAATTCAGCATGAATTCTGGCTCCTTCTTTATAAAGATAATTGTTGGTTTGAGTATGGTTTTTACCCTGTTAACAACTATTAATTATCAATTTTGATCAATGAAGCTAACGATACCCCGTGAGATAGATGCGTGTCAACCCCAATAGATTAATTGAGGTAAAAAATTATGAACCCTCTTTGACGCTTTTCCTGCTTTTTTGGATTTTTCTGATCCTACAGCAGTAGTATTGAGAACTAGTAGCGCTTCTCAGTAGCGGAGACGCTTCGCGCCTTGGGCGTAGCTATGCCCGTAGGGCTTTACGCGGAAGTCAAAAGTGTTATAAATCAAGGCTTCTGGCTGTTTGAAATGGTCTATTTATTTCTGCGGAAGTGTACTAGTGTGTCCTGATGGCAACACCTGGTGGTGTCTACGAAAAAGTAATTTCTAACGCCCAAGAAGCCAAAGCCCTTGACTCTCGTTTAATTGGTGTGACTCCCCACAACGAAGGAGAAGCAGTCTTTATCGCATATATTTCTATTTTATCTGTCGTTGTCTCATCAAACACAGCGATCGCTATTGAGCGCAGCCCTGATATGCTTTTTATATAAAAAACTAAGCGACTACAGATATTGAGAGGAAAAATGTTATGAATACTGAGCGATTTAAAAAGTTTACCATCTTACATTCAAACGATATGCATGGAGACTTTTTGGCAGAAGCATCGGGCATAGCAGAAGGTCATGTTATTGGAGGAATGTCTCTACTTTCTGGATATATCAATAAAGTTCGCCAAGAAGAGAAAAATGTACTCTTTGTCATTTCAGGGGATATGCTCCAGGGTTCAATGATTGACACAGAGTACAAAGGTCTTTCTACTATAGAGGTGATGAATTACCTAGCTCCAGATGTAGTAACTTTGGGGAACCATGAATTAGATTATGGTTTGCCTCATTTACTTTTCTTGGAAAAGATGGCAAATTTTCCGATAGTGAATGCCAATTTATATATTAAAAAATATAACAAACGATTGATGAATCCCTATGTAATCCTGAATGTAGATGGATTCGATATCATGTTCATTGGGATTGTCACAGAAGAAGCTCTCAGAACCTTAAAACGCGATCGCAGTATTGGCACCTTCGTCAGCCTTGAGGACGCTGCCACAGAAATTGGTAAAATTTGTAATGCCTACAAAAATGAGGACATTGATTTAACAGTTCTTCTGACGCACATCGGTTTTGAAAATGATCAACAATTAGCAGCAATGCTAGACCCAGAATGGGGGGTGGATCTAATCATTGGGGGACATTCCCATACCTTTTTAGAACAACCAGATGAAGTTAATAATATCCTGATTACACAGGCTGGAGTTGGTACAGACCAGATTGGACGCTTCGATATTGTCGTAGACGACGATACCAATAGCATTGTGGAATGGAAATGGCAACTTCTACCTGTAGATAGCAATTTGGCACAACCAGATCCCAATATTGAAACTTTGATTGCTACATTCAAACAAGACGTTGATCGCAAGTATAATCGGTTGCTGGGAAGATTAGCGCGTCAACTAACCCATCCTAGGCGCGAAGAAGAAACTGAGTTGGGTAACTTAATCGCTGATATTTTTGCTCAGTGTGATGCTTTGGAGATTGTTCTGGTTGCGAGTGGTGCAATACGCGGCTCAGAATTAGGTCCTCTAGTTACATTGAGCGATCTAAGAACAGTTTTCCCTTATGACGATACTCTTTATAAGTTTAGAGTTAGTGGTGTCCATCTCCCCAAGATATTTACATATATTATGAACCCTGAAAACAAAATGGCAGGTGAAGGTGAGTATTTCCAGGTAAGTAAAGGTATTCAAGCTGTTTACAATCATGTAGACCAGAAGCTTGAATCTTTAATTATTCATGGACAACCCGTAGACGAGGCTCGTGAATACACTATCTGTATTGATGGCTATCGCTATGAAAATTCTCTGGTCAAATTAGGGATAACCCATGAAGAATTAGGCAACCCCAAGGTGATTTCTAAATCCTGCCACGATGTTCTTGAAGAATACTTCGGTTATCATCAAAATCTTAACAGCCAGATCGAAGGAAGATTGATCTACAAATAGCGGGATTTGAGGGGGAGCTTCTCTAATTGTCACTTGAAGCATAAAGATTACTCGTAGTTGTCCTCACTGTTATGAAAGTGCAAAAACGGGTGTAGTTACAAACTGTTGCTAGCCAACTACATTCTGACCACACCCTGCAGAAAGTCGGTGTCAAGCGTCGATTTTAACGAGGCGATGAAATACTGTTAACCCCCTCCGTCCAGCTTTCGATTAATTCAGGTAACACCGTTCTAAGCTTGTCTTGCCAGTCGGGAACAGCTTTTAATTTTTCAGCTAATTCTTCATCTAGCCGGATACATACAGGGCTGCTTGTTAAAGGTTTTTCTCGATTAGTGGTAAAACCGAGTTTATGATTTTTCCGGAATGTCATTGGGTGATATTGTATATATATGTATACTCATATTATTAGCATACTTGGAGGATGTAAGATTCAAGGTTTATCCAGGGGTTTTGACCGTCCCAACCCAGATTGTGTGAAATACTATAGAGCAGAAAACTAAAGAGGCACGGATGCGCAACTGCCTTGAAGTAACATCTTAAAATCCTCCTGCTTTTAAGCTGGGGGGAAGGTCAGTGTATATTAAACCTGAGAGCCGAATTTAAAGAATACCTCTAGCTGTAAAATTAGCAATCATGTCTAAAATTCTTGTTTCCGATCCAATTGACCAAGCTGGGATTGACATTCTCTCCCAAGTCGCTGCTGTTGACGTCAAAACAACCCTTAAACCAGAAGAACTCATAGAAATTATTGGTGAATACGACGCGCTAATGATTCGTTCTGGTACTCGCGTCACCCAAGAAATCATTGAAGCTGGTACACAACTAAAAATTATCGGTCGTGCTGGTGTAGGTGTCGATAATGTAGATGTTCCAGCTGCTACGCGTAAAGGAATTGTGGTTGTAAATTCCCCAGAAGGAAACACGATCGCCGCTGCAGAACATGCGATCGCCATGATGCTCTCTATGTCACGCCACATACCTGACGCCAACGCATCAGTCAAACGCGGAGAGTGGGATCGCAAAACTTTTGTTGGTGCAGAAGTTTACAAAAAAACCTTGGGTGTTGTTGGCTTAGGGAAAATTGGTTCTCATGTCGCCAACGTTGCTAAAGCAATGGGTATGAAACTGCTAGCTTTTGATCCCTTCATTTCCAGGGAAAGGGCAGAACAGCTAGGCTGTCAATTGGTAGATTTAGACTTGTTGGTGCAGCAATCAGACTATATTACCCTACACATACCCAAAACCCCAGAAACAACCCACTTAATCAATGCCGAGATGTTGGCAAAGATGAAACCCACCACCCGAATTATTAACTGTGCTCGTGGCGGTATTATAGATGAACAAGCTTTAGCTGTAGCGATCCAACAAGGTCAAATCGCAGGTGCTGCGTTAGATGTATACGAGTCAGAACCACTAAAAGATTCTCCCTTAAAATCACTAGGAAAAGAAATCATCCTCACTCCCCACTTAGGAGCATCCACTACAGAAGCCCAAGTGAATGTGGCAATCGACGTTGCTGAGCAAATTCGTGATGTACTCTTAGGGCTACCAGCACGTTCAGCCGTTAACATTCCTGGATTAAGTCCCGACGTGTTGCAAGAACTTAAACCCTACATGCAACTAGCAGAAACTTTAGGCAATCTGGTAGGACAATTGGCTGGTGGTCGAGTAGAGTTGTTTAATGTTCGACTACAAGGCGAACTTGCGACAAATAAAAGCCAGCCTTTAGTGATCGCAGCTTTGAAAGGGTTACTTTATCAAGCTCTACGGGAACGGGTAAATTATGTAAATGCCAACATAGAAGCAAAAGAGCGGGGAATTCGCGTGATTGAAACCCGAGATGCTTCAGTTAGAGATTATGCTGGCTCACTGCATTTGGAAGCAACAGGTACTTTGGGTACTCACTCTGTTACAGGTGCTTTGTTAGGTGAAAAGGAAATTCATCTGACTGATATTGACGGGTTCCCAATTAACGTTCCCCCTAATAAGCATATGCTGTTCACTTTACACCGTGATATGCCTGGAATCATCGGCAAACTCGGTTCCATACTTGGCAGTTTTAACGTCAATATTGCTAGTATGCAGGTAGGACGTAAAATAGTCCGTGGTGATGCAGTTATGGCTCTTAGCTTAGACGATCCGTTACCAGATGGGATTTTGTCTGAAATTACAAAAGTCCCCGGAATTCGCGATGCGTACACGGTAACACTATAAGGAGTCAGGAGCCAGAAATCAGAAGGAGCCAGTGCGCCCTTGCGGCGAACCGCTCTTGTTGCACCTGGCGTTCAGGAGTGCTTGGACAGAATTAATTACATACACTGAAGTTCCGTCGCCCATTACCTGTTTAATAGTTATCAGTGATCAAGGCGTATAGTGGGCGTGATAACTGATAACTGATTCACTCAAACAAGAATTTAATTTTCTCCAACTACTGAATTTCTCTCTCCTGACTCCTGACTCCTGACTCCTGACTACTAGACTATGACAAACACTTGGTGGGAAATACAAATTTTATGTGAGCCATCTCTGGAAGAATCGATCTTTTGGAGACTGGATAATTTTGGTTGTCGTGGGATAGCCAGTGAAAAAAAAGGAAGTTCTTTTTTAGTCAAGAGTTACTTACCTCAATTCCAAGCTCACTTATTAGATTTAGCGGCGCTTTCGCTGTGGTTACGTCAAGACGCCCTTTGTTTAGGACTTTCTACACCTGTAACACGTTGGGAATTGATCAATGAGCAAGATTGGGCAAGTAGTTGGAAGCAACATTGGCAACCCCAAGAAATTGGCGATCGCTTCTTGATCAATCCTGCCTGGTTACCGGTTCCAGAAAATAATAACCGCTTGATTCTTCGTCTTGATCCAGGGGTAGCGTTCGGGACAGGTAATCATGCAACAACTCAGTTGTGCTTGGAGTCTTTAGAAATGCGTCTAAGTACAACAATGCCATTTGCTAGTGAACAAACTGAATCTGAAATCATTGCCGACATTGGTTGTGGATCAGGTATCCTTTCTATAGGGGCACTGTTACTAGGAGCTAAGCAAGTTTATGCAGTAGATACAGATCCTTTGGCAGTGAAATCAACCATAGAAAATAGTGAGCTTAATGGGATTGAACCCGAACGCTTGGTGACAAGGGAAGGAAGTGTAGAGGTTTTGACGGAACTTGTCAAAGGAGTGGATGGAATTGTTTGTAATATTTTGGCTGATGTAATTATTAGCTTAGTTCCACAGATGAGCGCGATCGCCAAACCCAATACATGGGCAATCTTCAGTGGCATTTTAATTGAACAATCCAAATCCGTTGCCGAAGCCTTAGAGAAAAACGGCTGGGTAGTTGCTACCCTCTGGCGACGAAAGGAATGGTGCTGTTTAAATGTGCGGCGCGGTATTTAACAGTTATCAGTTATCAGTTATCAGTTATCAGTTAAGAATAATGTGTTTATCCTTGATCAAACACCCCTTGATTACTGATAACTGTTTACTGTTCACTGTTTTACAAAAAAAAGGGAACGGGGAACTCTTAACAGGGAACAGGGAAAGAAAAAAAACGTGACTTTGTGGGTTTAAAGCCCACTTGCAAATAAAGATGTATTTCGAGACGCGCAGCGCTCTTAAATACGGCGTCCTTGTTTCAATCCCACGGCTTAAGCCGTGGGTACACTGTTCCCCGTTCCCTGTTCCCTGTTCCCTCTGAACTCTGCACTGCGATTGAGCAATAATCTTAAAATAGATAATCCCAAAATGATTAAAAATAGTACCAGACCGATTGTACAAGCGTAGCTAATTTCCAAGTTACTAAACGCTTGCTCATATAAATAGTAAACAATTGTTTTTGAACTATTTCGTGGACCACCTTGGGTCATAATATATACTTCTTCAAAAACTTTAGTCGCAGAAATAGCCGAAATAACTGCCACTAAAGCTAAGTACGGTTTCATTAAAGGTAAAGTTATATCCCAGTGTTTAATAATACCGTCTGATCCGTCAATTGTTGCAGCTTCATATACATCAGCAGGAATGGATTGTAATCCAGCTAGATAAATCACCATATAGTACCCCAACCCTTTCCACACTGTGACAGCCATGACACTAAACAGTGCAAAATGAGGATCCGTTAACCAGGGAATTCCTGCGGGGATAATACCCTTTAGTAACTGATTGAGTAAACCATTTTCTGCATATAGCCATCTCCAAGCAATTCCTGCAACTACTACAGAAATCACCACCGGCGCATAATAAGCAGCCCTAAACCAGTACATCCCGCGCAATTTCTGATTTACCAAAATTGCTAATGCTAAGGGAGCAATTACCAAAATTGGTACTACACATATAAGATACAATAACGTGTTGCCTAAAGTTTTCCAAAAAACAGGGTCATTCCACAGACGCTGGAAGTTAGTAAAACCTGTCCATTGTGGTAGCTGAGTCAGATCGTATTCGTAACGCGTAAAGCTTAAGTAGAATGCTTGTAGCGCGGGCGAAAATACGGTTAATACTAAAATCGTGAGGGCTGGTAACAAAAACAAGTAAGGAGTTAGTCGCTGCTTGATCACCTTTGGTATGGGTAGTAATATTGCTGGGTGGTGATTGGAGGTTGATAACCTGGCATGGGGTAGTATTGAGGAGGAGTCATAACAGGGGGCTGATAACCTGTTGAAGGTAGGGTGCTTCCTGTACCGTAATATGGAGGTGCCGTGATTACAGGCGCACGATAAGTTGTCGTAGGCATTGTAGGTACAGTGTTGCGTACAGAGGGATTTAGAGCAGGAGGCTGATAAGTAGTTGGGGGTACGGTGTTGCGTACAGATGGATTCGCCGCAGGAGGTTGATAATTATTTGCAGGTGGAGTGTTGCCTGTCCCGTTGGCTGTAGTACCATTTGGGTTTATCTGTTGGTAAGCAGCACGAGAAATTGAGCTAATCAATCTTTCTGCGCGGTTATCATTATTCGGGCGTTGTACCATTACAGAGATAATATAGCGTTTGCCGTTTGGTAGCTCAACCAAACCCGTATCTGCTAGCATTGTGCCAATATCACCTGTTTTGTGGGCAACCGTTACGCCTGAACCCAATCCTGCTGGTAGGAGATTATTTCTCACAGTGCGACGCATAATATCTAAGGTGCGATCGCGCGATGACTGACTCACGAGATTTCCTTTCGTCACCATTCCAATCAAACTTGCCAAATCTTTAGGGCTAGTTGTATTTGTCCCTTGTAAATCAGGAAGCTGATTGTGAATAGCTGTGGCTGTTAATCCCCAACTTTGAATACGCTGATTCAATTCTTCAATTCCACCTAGACGTGACATCAGCATATTAGCGGCGGTATTGTCGCTAACTGTAATCATCTTAGTGGCGAGTTCTAGGATTGTAAACTTAGTCCCTACACGTTTGTACTGTAAATCTCCAGAACCACCAGCAATCATCTGCTTTTGCAGAGTCATTGTCTCATCTAGATTAATTTTTCCTGCATCCACATCTTGGAAAAGAGCGACAAGAATGGGAAGCTTAATTGTGCTGGCGGCGGGAAAACTAGACGAGGCGTTGACATCGACATAAGAACCATTCTCCAAATCTACCCACAAAATTCCTGGTGTCAAATTTGGTTCGTTAGCTGCTAGCTTTTGGAAAGCTGCTTTTAAGTCACCATTTTCTTGAGACAGGGATAAACCACTGCCGTTAGAGTTATTACTTGGGGTATTTTGTGGTTGTGCTTGCTCAACAGTTGTGTTAGATTGCGATTCTGGTCTAGTAATACGAGAGGCTGGGTCGAATACTGATAAAACTGTACCTACAATTGCCCCAATCCCAACTCCGACAATTAACAACCGCATAGCATACAACATCGTTTTTGCGAAGGGCTTTAATTGCGTTTTTCGGGAGCGATTGCTTTTTTTCGACACCACTTGCTTGCGGGTGCGTAGTTTCTTGGAGCCAGGGTTGGGGTTGAAGGGTGGTGTTTTTCCCTTCATAGCGTTGGGATTGAAGGGGGGTATTTTTCCTTTACCAGTGGATATTGGTTTTACAACTGGTACGACTACTGGCGATTTTTTTTTAGCTTTAACAACTTTGGTAGATTTCCCTTTATTCTGACCCAAGTTTTGGTTTTTTTGCCCAGGAGGCTGGCGACGGTCTAAAGGTTGACGCTGCCAAAAACCTGTTGTGGTAGTTCTCGTTTGCATAAAATAAAGTATATAACTTAACCGAATTTATTTACTTTTTGATGCCGGAGTAGTTTTGTATTTATCCCACACCTGTAATAATATCTTTAATTACCGACCTATTCATCGCAATGCCCCATGCCCCATGCCCCATGCCCATTTATTAAGTAGTTTTGTATTGAGTTTAAGGCATGTTATGGATTTTGGCAGGATGGCTGAGTCTATCATAAGCAATGAGTCACAAATTTTCACTGTTCAAATTTTCAATAGCCCATTCTATCTGCCGTAAAATTCCTCGTAACATGGCGACTTCCCTAGTCTGTAACTGTGCTCGATTATAGATTTGCCGAAATTTTTCCATTCTCGTAGTTGCTGTGTGGGGATAAAGATAACCAATTTTAAGCAGTAATAATTCTAACTGCTGATAATATGATTCTACGACCTCTATAGGTGCTTGTTCATACTCAGATATTGAGATTTCTTTATCTGCAATATCTGTCAAGTTAATATCAATACTCTGCGCTAGTTCATAACAGCATATTCCTACAGCAGTAGCCAAATTTAACGATAAATAGCTCGAATTAGTAGGAATACAGACAAATTTTTGAGCATAATATAATTCTTCGTTGCTTAATCCTCTGTCTTCCCTACCAAAGATAAGTGCGGCTGGCTGTGTTGGTTCTTCTATGAGCCAAGGTAGTGCAGTGCGGGGATTTTCAAGAGATGTTTCGGGATTACGCACACGAGCAGTTGTGGCGATCGCTCGTGTACATCCGTCCAATGCTGCTGGTAAGGTGTCTACTATCACAGCAGATTCTAAAACATCTTGGGCATGAACTGCCATCTGTTTTGCTTCCTCAGAAAGTGGGTTGCATAGGGGATTAACAAGGACTAAATGATTGAACCCAAAATTTTTCATCACCCTTGCAATAGAACCCACATTAAGTGCTCCTTGTGGTTCCACCAATACTATTCTCACTTGGTTCAATCCCATTTCTGACTCCCTTGGTGTCAAGAAACAGCAGTTTTCGTTGTTGAAGGCATCTAAAACCCAAAACACTCTGTTGAGAGAATTCCGGCAGCAACTAATTGTACAGCAATTCCTTCCTCTGCGCCATCGTTTATCAAGAATTCAGGAGTCAGGAATCAGAAAACACCACCCATAAAGGGATGGTGTTTTAAACAAAAAGTTTTAACCCCTGTCTCGTCGACAAGGGAGGCGGTTTTTAACCAATCATCATTCTGAAGACTCACGTCACGATAAAGCTTTAGATAGGGACAGGAGATTCCAGGTAGAGAGTTGGCTCTTGGATGATAAATTCTATACCATAGCTTTCTAGCTTCTTGGATATAGAATCATTAGCTAACTCCAACAATTGCTTACGGAACTCCAATGAATTTTCGCTTGAACCCAGAATGAAGAAACTGACTCTTGCTCGATATTTGTTTTGACCATCCTCATAAGGAAATATACTAATTTTTGTGCTGTTCGGATCGATACCAAACAATGTATTAGTACTTTCTTTGACCACCTTTTCTAACAATGCTTGCTCCGTTTTTTCTAATGCTCGAGGAAAATCAAGGTAAAGCAATACCATCACCTTTTTCCCTCTTGTAATATTTTCAATATCTGCACTTGCCATCGTTGAATTTGGCACAACGACAAGGGTACTTTTAGCCAATGTGCGCAACTTTGTGGAACGTAAACCAATCGCTTCTACACGTGCAAACAATATTCCTTGAGAACTTAAATTAACGCGAATATATTCTCCTGGCGTGTAAGGACGGTCTAAGTAAATGACAATTGTCCCAAAAATTTGTTCAAGAGTTTTTTGAGATGCAAACGCTACTGCTATACCGCCAATACCCAAACCTGCAACTAACCCAATCAAGTTGACGTTCTGGCTTTGTGCAAATGCTACAGCGACAAAAAAACCAATGATGACGTTGGCAATCGTTTCAAATACTAGCAGTAACTCATCTACTTCGAAACCAAATTTGCGAATCATGTTGATGCCATAATAACGCAAGAAGTTTTTAAATATCCCTGACATTAGTGTTGCTATACTAATCGCGATGGATAAATCCGAGAAGAATTTGAAGAATCTGTAAAATCCTGTGTATTCTTGAATAAAGTTCAGACATAAAGACAGGAGAATTAACGTCGCCAAAAGCCCCAGTTTTTTTTCTACTGGATCAAATATATTTTGATAAATCTGGAAAATCGGTTGAGGTGATATTCGGCGAATCAGTAGCTTGAGAAAGCGGGGGATTGATTTCCCAAAAATCACTGATAAGAAGACAAAAACTAGGAAAATTCCTAGTTTTATTCCTATTGCAATCAGAAGCTTTTGGGTTGCTTCATCAAGCGAATACCATGAGTTTGTTGTTAGTAGTGTCCCCATTTCTTCTTAAGAGCTAAGTTAATAAATTATGCAATAATTCAGGAGTCAGAAATTATAAAGATTGTTTATTTAGCGTATCCTAATACGCTGATTCAATACTTTACCAATTTTTGAATAATTCTGACTCTTGAATTCCTTACTAAATTGTAATTGGTGCATCAACATCAACTGGTCTTTCTTCCAGATCGAAAGCAATACCATACTCTTTTAATCGCAAAGTGATATTTTCTTTCGCCATCAACACCAGCTGACGACGCATATCCATTGACATTTCTCCAGAACCTAGAATGAAAAAGTTAATCTGTGCTTGAGTTATTCTCCCTTTACCATCTTGAACAATATCTTTAAATGTCACATCTGTATTGCGAGTGTCAATGCCAAAAATTTCTTTGGTACTTTCTAATATCACTTGTCGAATCAACGCTTTTTCATCTTCAAGTACTTCTCTATATAGTGTTAAATACACTAAAGATACAATTTTTTTTGCTCCTGTAAAGTTCTCGATACTCAGGTTAGTCAAGGAATTGTTCGGCACTATGGTGACTGTTCCTTTACCAGAATTGCGAATCTTAGTGGAACGTAATCCAATCGATTCAACTCGACCAAATGTACCATCTGGTAAACCGATATAGTCATCTATCACGAATGGTCTATCTATATAGAGTACAACCCCACCTAGTATTTGGGATAAAGTTTGCTGCGCTGCGAATGCGATCGCTATTCCTCCAATTCCCAAACTTGCTGTTAAACCTAAAACATTAATTCGATGAGTTTGAGCAAAAATAAAGAAAATCACCAAAAAAATCACTGCATCGGCTATGATATTACCGACTACTAATAACTCTCCGTTAATTTTACGATTTAGGACAGATTCTTGTAAGTAAACCTGATATGCTTTTTGAAACAAGCGAGAACTCAACCAACCTACCGTAATTGCCACTATCAGCGATAAACCCAATTCTAGATAGTTAAGCCAAGTTGGTTTGGGAATTAGTAATAAAATCAGGTCAACCAATACTAAGAAAAAAGTTCTGGTTAACAAATTTTGATATTCGGGAACCACTTTGTCATATATTGCTCTTCCTTGAACCGACAAAATGCGAGTTCTTAAAAATTCATTCATTTTTGTTAATAAAAAAAACAAAACAAATAGTAATATAAAAAGCCCAGCAATCAACCCTATCCCGCTGGTAACTATTACTATAGGCAGCAGATGCTCTCGAACTGTTTCAATAAAGAGAGTAATATCCAAAATACAAGCAACTCCATTATAAATATCGAAGACAAATAACTTGCCGTAACTGCTCACAGACGATGGGCTGGGTATCGCCATTGATATAAGATTCTCATAACTTGTGCACAGATGTACAGAAGTTATAGGAATTTTGTATGAAGTTACATAAAATACTAAGGCTAAAACTTTTGCGATGCAACCTTTTTAGCCTTGTTTGATTTTATACAGCTTCACAAGATTTTGGGATTAATCATTAAAAAACATCATATATCGAAGCGTTTCTCTGATTGCAATTGTTATTTTTTTTTAAGTTTTTACTTTTTTTATTCTGAGTTGTGATTTTTGAATTCTATTCTTACGATCTTTTTGGGGAATTCAGAACCTGAGTAATTGTAGACTGGGAGTGGCAGATCTCGCTGCGGTCAACGAAACCCTGAACCCATCGCTTTTGAACAATTAGCACTCTTGTGTCACTTTCAAAAAGATGTAGATCAATTTTATACAACAGTTTGAGTAAGGGAATATATTTACATTCGTAGGTAACTCACTTAAACTTTTAAGTCGGAGAGGAAATTAATCTTGGAGAACACAGCAGCTTGACCACAATGCTGTTTTTGCTCATCTATGACGTTCCAGAGAATACCATCTTCAATAAAGAAGCGCTTACCAGTGCTAGAAATACGGATACCAGAATAAGAACTAAAACCTTTGATTGCTGTTTCTTCTAAAAGGCGATCGCGCTCCGCCTGTACCACCTGCTCAGCAGTTTTTCTCGAGGGCATTTGGGTAAATTCTTCCCAAGAAAGCTCCCATAGTTCTAGAGCTTTCCGATTACCATAATTAAAAATAGGGTCTGTTTCTGTACCGTGAGAAACTAAAACAAACGGTGCTTCAAATAATGCTTGTGCGACTTCCAGTGCTGAGCCATTAGTATCTAACAAAAAATTTCCAGTCCAAGAGTGAAAACTAGATAGTAGGTGTTGGGTGTGATAAATCACTGGCTCTTGTTGCCAGGGGAGTTGCATAGTGGTACTTATAGGAACTTCAGAAGACAAGTTTAGCTCAAAACCTGACTACTTAAAAACAAACCAAAATCCAACCCACAAAATCATTAGCACTCTCAAAACTATATTTACGATAAAGCGAACTTGTTTAATTTTCCACAAAACATCCCAATGAATAATTGCATGAGCAGTTTTCGAGAGTGGGACAGTATCTCTTAGAGGAATTTCACGAGTGAGGTTTTTATAAGTTAGGTGGTGACAATGACGGCTTCTAAGCCAAGGGAATAGGATGCAGTGATTTGCAGTTAATGACTGACACTTTGTGCTTTTCGCGTACCAGTTTGACGAATGAATATACGAGATATACTCGTTTGAGTGTCCCATAATTGCCTTACCTAATCTTGCCGGAGATGCATTACTTATTTAAAAGTATTTATTTAAACAAAAAGCTACTAATAAAATACTGAAATAAGTTTGCTCAAAATTCATCGGTAATAGCCACTATTTGGGATTGTTTAGATCTGGTTCTAGTTCTAGAACTTTCACTTATTTCAGCAATTCCTCTTGCCATTGTGGTATTATTAAATGCGCAAACTAGATGCAGAACCTTATTTTCGTGTATTCTGGTGTACGGAGTTCATGATGGCTATTTAGATGATCGACCAGATTGAAATCACAAAAGAGCAATCTGATAGCAAGGCAACAGAAGCAATAATTGCTGCTTTCCTTGCTATATGGATTTTTGGGATTATGGCCATCTTAATTCGATGGAGTGAAAATGAAATCAGCCCTACTGCTACAATGTTCAATCGTTGTTGGATAGCGGCTGTCATTTTTGGAGTGTGGCAAGAGCTTTCGCTTTTGCGTCAGCGTTGGTTGGGAAAACAACCTATCATCAAGCAGTCATTCAACACCAAACAAATCCTGCTACTAACAGTAACAGCAGCATTTTTGTGCGGTACTCAGATTCTTTGGGCTTGGTCTTTAACTCAGACCAGTGTGGCAAATTCAGCATTGATACATAGCTTGACACCATTGTTTACCGTCTTAGTAGGATACTTACTCTTCAATCAACGGTTTGATTATAAATTCCTCATTGGTCTTGCGATCGCAATGGTAGGAACAATTGCCCTTGGCTTAAATGACCTGCAAGTTGCCTCTATTAAACTTCAAGGTGACTTACTTGCTTTGTTGTCAGCGCTATTGTGGGGTGCTTATCTTCTAGCAGTTGAAAAACTTCGGACACAACTATCAGTGACAACAATCTTGACATGGGTTTGTCGGATTGGTACCGGTTTCTATTTGTTAATTCTATTCACTACCCACGATGAATGGTTTCCCCAATCTTGGCATGGGTGGCTGAGTGTTATTGCATTAGCCTTAACTCTTATTTTCGCCAATGGGTTGCTTGCATACAGCCTCAAATACTTGCCTTCTAGCCTTGTAGCAATGATTAATCTTTTAGATCCAGTGGTGAGTGCCTTTTTAGCTTGGATTATATTTGCAGAGGCTTTGAGTTGGTTAAACTTGCTGGATTTTGCCATCATTATGCTAGGTCTTTACCTTGCTATAACCAGTGAACAAGAAAGCAACGACCAAATGAATGAATTTAAAGAGTCAAATATCAGCAACATTTAAACCTACAAAACTAGATGTCACAAGTATTTACCAAAGATTTCGCAATAGAATGCATACCTGCTAAGCGGACATGGCGCGAAATTGCTCGCAAAATAGCAGAATTACCGCTACCAGGTATTCCCATTAGACTTATATTAACAGCAGTTGAGGAAAACACGCTGACATTTGAATGTAGCTTTGTTCAAACTCAAAAACAACCAGTATGGTCTTCTTTATTAGAGATCAATATTCGCCAAGCTGTATCGGCAAAACCCTTTGTAGCTGTTAGTATCATTCCCACAGGAGTTCGAGCGGAAATTGGTGGATTTGCTGGAGATGCTACCCCCAGTACTAATCTATTAGCCACAGCTTGTGACTACTTAATTACTAATCCTAATGCAGTTACGGCATCTGACCTTTATTATGCTCACGATAACGTTCTTTATTTAGAAGGCAATTTAATCTGTCATCTCTTACTAGGCAATATTGGACTGATTCCAGAAAAACAGAAAAACGTAGCTGCAATTATAGAAAAGCCTAAAGATGAAAGATTTTTAAACAATGTCCTCAACGCTCTCAATGGAATGCGCGCCGTGAGAGGGATTAATATTGATCCTGTTATCGTTACAGGTGCGCACATTGAAACCCGATGTACCTATTCCGAATACGGAAATGCTTCTGGGGAATTTCAAGGCATTGACGAACTGATACGGGCTTTAGATATTGTTGAAACTAGCACAGCTGGTGCAGTCGTGCTGATGACAACCTTGATGGTTGAGGATGAGATTCGACAGCAATACTATAAAGGAGATGTCATTCCCAATCCTTGGGGTGGTGCAGAAGCAATTATGACTCACATGACCACTAATTTCTATCCATTTACTGCTGCCCATGCACCCTTATTATTGGAGTGGGAACATACAGGATTTGGTAAATTGGTAGATCCTAGAGATGGAGCAGAATTAATTTCTAGTGCTTATGTTTGTTCACCTTTGAATGGGTTAATCAATTCTCCCCGTCCAGTAAAATTTGATACTCCTGTAGCAGCAGGTGAAACCAGAATATCAGTGGAAAATATTTCGGCAGTAGTCATGCCAGAAACAACCGTAGGGAATATTCCTTTCTTGGCTTCTTTAGATCAAGGTATTCCTATCATCTTAATCAAAGATAATAGCACAAAGTATAATATCACTCCAGAAAGACTAAAAATTGATGAGACTCAGGGTAGAAAGATATATCGTGCCAATAGCTACATGGAAGCTACAGGACTACTGTTAGCCCTGCGTCATGGTATTATGCCAGAGAGCACAACTCGCCCAATGCCAGAAATTAAGCCTATTTTTATCTAAACTTTGTATGGGTATGGGATGGAGCATCACTTAAATCTTATGACTCAACCAACCTCTGCTTATCAGCTAATTGCATCTCATAATCAGGATATACGGGTGAATCTTTATACCCCTGCCCATCAAGGAATTGCTCAAAATAGCCTGAGTCAAGAAATTTATGAATATGATGTGCCTTTTCTTACTCGTCCTCGTACAAACAATATAGAACAACATTTTTCTCGTTTGTATGGGACTAAACATAGTTTTTGGCTAACTGGCGGAGGGACTCAAGCAGTATTAACAGCTTGTGCGTTATTAGGTACTCAGTATAAACGAGTGGCGATCGCTCTCAATAGCCATATCTCCACAATTAACGGTATCATCTTGGCAGGTTTGGAGCCATATTTTATTGCTTCAAAATCCCTCATGCCAACAACCAGTGAAGTAATTGCTGCATTAGCAACCAGTTCTGTATCGACTTTGTTACTCACTCATCCGAGTTATGAGGGGGTAACAATCGAACTAGCTAAGGTTGCTGATTATTGTCGCCGACATGATATTGCTTTAGTGGTAGATGAAGCACACGGCAGTCATTTTCCCTTTCTTGGCGAACAATGGCAATCGGCGATCGCTCTTGGTGCAGATATCGTTACCCATAGTATGCACAAGTATACGGGGAGTTTAGTACAAACTGCCTTATTGCATTTACCCTCCTCTTCTCGATTTAGTGTTGAAGAAGTTATGGGGGTTTTAGCTTTATTTGAACCTACTACCCGCAATAATCTGTTAATGTTGAGTATTGAAGATGCGATTAACAAGGGGTATTCAGAATCAGGTCAAGCTTTATTTAGACAAGCCATTAAGGAATGCGCGAGCTTACGAGTTCAACTGGATGGTTATGGCAAGATTTTAACTTACGACCCTCAAGTGAGCGATCCTCTGAAAATCTATTTAACAAGCGATCGCACTACAGGGGAGCAATTAGCAGAACTGTTGTACGCACACGGGATTGATGGGGAATTTTATAGTGAAGAGGGATTGTTATTGATTTTTTCTTTCCATCACAATCAACAAGATTTTCAATATATTCGAGAAACTTTTGCTAAAGTTGTGTCAATTCTGAGGGAAAAAGAACCAAGAAATATTTTTCCAGAAAGTTATTTTTGCCGTCAACCTCAAATAAAAGTATTACCCAAAGAAGCTTTTTTTAGTCGAAAACAAAAGTTAACTCTTGAACAAGCATTAGGTAAAATAAGTGGTTGCTGTATTAAGAAAGTTCCACCTGGTATTCCTGTGTTAATACCAGGGGAAGAAATCACTAATTGGCATCTGAAAATTTTGCCATCCACTACTATTGTTGACATAATTTCTTAAATAAAAGAACTCCTGACTCCTTTCATTAATATCTTTAGGGGGAAATAATGCTATCTTTAAATACAAAAAAAAATTACGATGTTGTGATAGTTGGTGGTGGACACAATGGACTGATTGCAGCTTGTTATCTCGCCAAAGCTGGGCGCTCTGTTTTGGTGCTAGAACAACAAGATAAAGTAGGAGGAACAGTTGTTTCTGAACAAGTATTTCCTGGTGTTGAAGCAAAACTCTCAGTTTATGCCTATCTAGTTGGAATGCTTCCACAAAAAATTATCTCGGATCTAGACTTAGATTTTCAATTTCGACACAGAAATCCAGCCTCCTTCACTCCATTCGAGAAGAATGGGATACATCAGGGTTTGCTGATTAATCACGAATCTGAAGCCGTCACGAAACAATCCTTTGAGCAACTGACCGGAAGTTTAGACGAATACCATAGCTATCTCAAATTTTATCACCTGCAAAAGTCTTTAGGAAAGCATCTTTGGGATTCTTTGCTTCAACCAATGCAGACTAAAGAGGAGATTAAAAATCGCTTTCAGACAGAAGAAGAAAAACTAGCTTGGCAGTTATTTATAGAGCAACCCTTGGGAGTTGTTATTGAAGAATTCTTTCAAAGCGATTTGGTGCGGGGTTTGGTGTTCACAGATGGAACTATTGGTACTTTGACCCATCCCCATGACTTGTCATTAAAGCAGAATCGGACATTTCTCTATCATATCATTGCCAATGGCACAGGTGATTGGTGTGTTCCAGTTGGTGGTATGGGGAAGCTAACAGAGGAACTTATTGCTCAATGTACAAAAAATGGTGTGGAGATCCTCAACTGTGCTAAAGTCACGAAAATAGAGCCAGAACAAGGGCAAGCAATCGTCCAATTTCAACACAATAATCAACAAAGCTGTGTAAGTGGAAGCTATGTCTTGGTCAATCTTGCTCCGAAAAAACTTTCCCAACTGTTGACTGGGTATAATCCTCCTAACGATCCCACAGATGAAGGCTCTTTTGTCAAAATCAATATGGTTTTAAGCAAATTACCTCGTCTCAAGGCAGATCTGGATCCTGTGGAAGCATTTACTGGAACATTCCACGTCAACGAGGGTTATCAAAACATCATTGATAGCTACAATATGGCTTGTAAAGGAGTTATACCACAACAACCTCCCGGCGAGTTTTATTGTCATAGTTTAACGGATGATTCTATTCTCTCACCATCCCTAATATCAAAAGGCTACCAGACTCTAACTTTATTTGGTTTAGAAATGCCCTATAGCCTATTTGTTAACGACAATGAAACAGCGAAACAGAGAGTACTGGACAATTATCTTAATGGGGTAAATCAATATTTATTAGACCCTATAGAAGAATGTATAGCTCGCGATGAGAATGGTCAACTTTGTGTTGAGGTTGCAACTCCGGTAGATGTGGAACGCAAAATAGGGATTCCCACTGGTCATGTTTTCCATCAGTCTTTATCATGGCCTTTTGTAGAATCAGAGGAAGAACGGGGAATATGGGGTGTGGAGATTGGCTTTGATCACATTTTTCTGTGCGGTTCTGGAGCAAAGCGCGGAGGATGTGTTAGCGGGATTCCAGGTCATAATGCAGCGATGAAGATTATCGGAAACAGCTAACTACTATAGCTACAGCTTAGCTTTATATGTTATAAGTACAATTGCAGATCATTATGATTCGATCAACCAGACCCGATGATATAATCTCACTACTAGCTATAGCCAAAGAGATCGGTTTTCAAACAAGCGAACTCGCTCAACTGAGTGAAATGCTGAGCGATTACTTCAGCGGTGATAGCGACGGCGAACGCTTTTGGATTACCGATGAAGATGACAAAGATGGAGCGGTGGGGGTTGCTTACTGCGAGCCAGAAAGGATGACTGATCAAACTTGGAACCTTCTATTTATCGCCATTCACCCTAACCATCAGGGACAAGGACGCGGTGGAAAACTGCTTCGCTACGTTGAAGAGACTTTGAAAATGCGCGGTGGACGTATGCTACTGGTGGAAACCTCAGGTTTGCCGAGTTTTGAGCGCACGCGAGCATTCTACCAAAAATGTGGCTATGAAGAGGAAGCACGCATTCGCGATTTTTATACCGAGGGTGATGATAAAATCGTATTTCGTAAAGTGCTAGATGGGTAACGATGATTTGCCCCATTTGCTTATCCTAAAAATTTGGAATCACTAGCTTACCCATACTCAGTCCACAGTTAACTACTCTAGCTACAGCTTAGCTTTGATTTGTCGCAACTGATTCTTCAAGTTATCCATTGTTTGCTGCCATTGACTTTTTTTCACTGGTTCTGGGAAAATAGCTTTAGGTATATCAGGATTAAGATTGCGATAATATTCCCAAATATCCCAGTAAGGACAACCAGGTTCAATCCTAATACCTGCCCAGTGGAGATATTGCAAGGGTTGATTCACAGAGGAATCTATCAGTAGATTTCCCTGTTTCTGAAAATGAGGAGTTCCTCCCCAATTTCCTGGTGCTTGTCCTTTCCTGCGGACAATGTTGAAGCGGCGCTTAATCCGTTTCAGGAGCATATAATTGATAATTGGCTGGTCAGAGGTTTTTTCAGAAAAGTCGAAGTACTCTGGATGTGCTGCACACTCAGCAAAAACTTCATACAAATCCTGTTCTGAGACTAAATTTTTCTTCGATCCCCAAAAACCACCGTTGAAAATATCCCTCACTTCGTCTTCTGTAAAGACTTCTTCTTCTATGACTTTGGGAGTGAAGACGTTTTTGATTCCTCCTAGATGTTGATAATCGCAACAAATGAAATCTACGTGATCTAGATATTTAAGATTGTCAATGATTTTTTCAAAAACAACTATATCAGTATCTATATACAAAAACTCTTCAAATGGTCCAAACCAACAAGCTTGCTTACGAAACTGATTAGGACGAGCAAAAAATTTACTCCCAAAAACTTCATGTAACTTATTGGCTAAACGGTCGATAAAATCTAAGTCTTCGTAGAGTTGTACTCCGTAATGTTCCGCAAGGGTGTTGGCAATGTTGTGATAATTGTCATCATATGGTATCATCACGATTGGCGTTTCTGAATCGTGCAATCGAATACTGTTAAGTAGCGCGATCGCATGATCTGTCACTTTATCGTTAGCAATAATATAAATTCCGCGACTCATTTTCCCCTCCAGTTATTCAGTTATCAGTAAACAGTTATCAGTTATCAGTGTTTAAGGCGTATAGTGGGCGTGTTAATTGATTCGGTCATATTAACTTTTGACTTTTGACTTTTGACTTCCGCAGAGCGGTGCTAATCCTAACTTTCTTAAAATCCGTGTAGCTAAATTCGGCGGAGCGTTATAAGCTTTCCCCTTAGTTGTAAAATGAGGTCGCTGTTGTGGTTCATGCAGATAGCGGTAATATAAGAAAATCTCTCGATAAGGAAAATCTATATTATTTCCTGCGCAAACTTTAGTAAATAAATCGCTTGTTAAACCGATATAATGTATATAAGTTAAACGCTTGTCCCTATCATACAAGATGTGAGCTTGTTCCTCAAAATGAGATGAAGTCACACAGCAGCCTGTAATCTCATTCTCTGGTAATTCCAAAGCTAAATTACAACTTTTGATATCTCCTTTAATGACCATATAGTTTAAAATTGGTTGATCAGCAGACATCGTATATAAAACCTCTGCTTCTCCCTCCCGCAGTTTGCTAAGTAGCCAATCTCTTTTTTCTTGATTAAATAACCCCTTTTTAGCTGCGTAGAAGCCAGAACAAAATATTTTGGACTTGATTTGCTCTGGGGTAAATAATTCTAATAATTTAGGCGAAGATACATCATAAACGTGAGCTAAATCTTTGTACTGAAAGTCATAAGTAACCCAGTCGTAGTCATTTAACCGATGGAAGATTGGTGTGAGTGGTTGCTGAAGTAAAGTATCAGCGTCCATGTACACGAAACGATCAAAAGGAGCATCAAAAGCGCAAAAGCGTCGATGAGCACCGAAGCGGTGGTATTTCTGGCTCCCAATTTCTTGCCATTTTTTCTGAGCGGTGGGATGGGTATCCCAGACATCTCGAAAAAACTGATCCCATCGCTGTATGGAATCTTGATCGTTGTATAGCTGGACGTTTGGACGTTTGGCGATTTCAGCAGCAATTTTGTCTACATTATCGTTATAGGGATAAACACAGACAGGTGTTTGTGCACCCTGAATTGCCTCTATACTATTGAGTAAAGCAATCAGTTGGTCGTAAACGCGGTCATTGGCTAGGGTACAAATTCCATCCATGATAAAAATTGAGAACTAGAATTTGGTAACGTATTCAGAAAGCCAGTTGAGTAGGTTGAGTTTGTGGAGAATAATTTGTCTTGCTTCTTTGATCGCATCCTTGGCTTGATACCAAGCATCAGGAGTAGCAATCACTTCTTTTATATACGCAATTCCTTTTTCGTCCAAGCTTGGAATCCGCAAAAAGCTACCTGGTGGTAATAATTTATCAGCAGCCGAGCCTCCATAGTAAATTGGTAAACACCAAGCGAGCAAAGAATCCCATAGCTTTTCGCTCACGTACCAACTGTTACCAGCGTAATTTTCAACTGCTAAGTTGTAATAATACGGAGCCATCCCGTACCATTTATGGCTAATTTCTCCAAATTTCTGCGCCCATTCAGGTAAATCGCGTCCATACAAATCAAACTTAACACCGCTGTCTTGTAGCGATCGCAAAAACGCCAAACGCTCACGATGGCTAGCAGTGCGATTAATTCCAGAGGTAATCCAACTGCACATTTCCACCTTTTCTGGAGGTGGCATTTCATTAAAATCGCGAAATGAGTTAGAATGATACCATATAGCTGGCATATAATCAGGAGTAGGTGCAAAATCATCTGGTCCAGAAACGTAACCGCAATATTTTTCAGCTTCCTGGTAATTTCGCTTAGTACTTTCAACTATTTCATCCAACGGTGGTTCGCGTAGCAAATAAATCACCCTCTCTTTAGAAACGCCACGCAAAAGAGAGTTAATATCTAATTCTAAAGGTTGCTGCTTTCTCCGACGAAAGCGATCGCGCCAGGAGTTATAGCGGATAGGTTGCGGAAAGTTAAACTGATAGAATAAAAGGAAATCTGGCTTTTGTGCTTGTGCTAATACTTGGATATTTGCCCACTTCCCAAAAGGATGGGGAGTTTGTTGCCATAGCCAATCAATATAATTCAACCCAGAATACCCAGACACCATTCCTACTATTTTTCTGCTCATAAATTCCTAATTCACTATTGGTGGACGGAAAGATACATCTAGATAACTAATAATTTTCTTCGTTCGCTCTTCCCAAGAAAACTGACGGGCGAAATTTATACTTTCCGTATAACCTTCTGTTTTTCTGGGATATGTTTTCAAGACATACTCGATACATTCAGCGAATTTATAAGGATTATCTGGTTCACACCACCCAGCAATTAAAGGAGAGTCTTTAAAAACCATTAAAGGTGGAATCTCTGTGACTGCTATTGGAGCTCCCGCAGCCATGTATTGAAAAAACTTGACTGGATTTGTGATATCTGCTGCGGTACCCGAAAGGTGAGGGTGAGCCAAAATATCTGCTGCTTGTAGCAAACTAACTAATCTTTCTCGTGGTAGTATCCAGCCTAAAAATTTAATATTTTCCACCTGATTATCTTTAGCTAGCTGCTGATAGGCTTGTACTTGTGAATCCTTACCACCTGTGACTGCAAACAAAATTTCTGGCAATTGCTTAGCAACATCAATCAACAGATCGATTCCTTTAAAAGGATACAAAGCACCTGAATAAACAATCAAGTGTTTATATTTCTCTGTGAGCAATTCTTTCCGCCATTGTTGAGCAGCTTCCGGTTGTCTGACTAAAAAGGATTGCTCAAATCCGTTATAAATCCAAACAACTTTTTCTGATGGCATTCCGCACTTTATCAGGCTTTGTCGGACTGGTTCAGATTGGGTGATAGCAATTTGAAAAAATGGACTGTTAACAATCTCTGGTTCAAATAATAGTTCTTGAAAGTAGTGACGTTCGTAGATAACTGGAATTTGATGTTTGATGGATGCTTTAACAAAATTCCAATCTCTGGTATGGACAACTTTTGTATGACGCCGGAGATGAAGAGGTAAATAATACTTGGTTGCTATTGTACTAGAATTAGTTAACTTACCTTGGATTCTATCAATAGGCCAAGGCATAGGTAAAGGAGCAACTTTTAATTTTTTCTGGGCATTATAAAATTCTTTAAACTCAGCATCTGGCTGTCTTGGTTGAAAAGGAAAAAACCATCTTACAGGATTTAGCGCGTTATTTCCCTTATCTGGATAAACCAACACCGACGAGTAACCTAAATTAGCTGCTGCATTAGCGCAAAGCACATCATGAATTTCGTGAGCTGTATCAGGTTGTAATGTTATTCTGTCTGTATAATAAATATATTTATCTTTCATCTTGTATTTTTTGTAAGGTTTGTTATATCTAACCCTTGACGCAATAATTTAGGATTCCTATATTCGATCAATTTAACCTAACATGTACTGATTCCCCTAGAGAAATTTCACTGATACGGTGTCTCTTATTTTACCGTTTATATAAATTACAACACTGATATTGCCGTTCTGTCTTCCTCATTGCTGAATTTCGAGGAAATAGCAGCACTTTACACCTGACGTACCATCGACGCAAGGTCAAATTTTGAAGGTTTTAGCTTGACTTTCTCCCCGAGAGTTATAAATTGACTCTACTAGTCCCTTACTTACCCCAGATTGTTTCACAAAACTTCTTGATTGACAAGATAATAACTTGACGAAAAAGATGATAAAGTTTATACCGGAAATACATTTGCTTTTTCTTTTAAAGACTATAAATTTAAACTATGAAGAAAGCCCTCAGAAATTTTACTCGCAAATTTGGAATAGATATTGTTAGGTATTACCCTACACCTGAAGAAAGAGCAAAAGCAATAGACTTTGATAGTGAGAATTCTAGCTTTTTGAAGTTGTTCACATTGAATTCTATAGATTTAGTCTTAGATATTGGGGCTAATACTGGACAATTTGCTATTGATTTCTTTCGAACAGGATATGATGGCACAATAGTATCTTTTGAACCATTATCCTCTGCCTATTCTGAATTAGTAGCAGCTAGTAAACTATATCCTGATTGGATAGTAGCAGAAAGATGTGCAATAGGTGATTTTAACGGAGAAATTGAAATCAATCTTTCTAAGAACCCTCAAAGCAGTTCTATATTACCTATGCTACAGTCACATCTAGATGCTTCACCAAATTCTATTTACGTGGGTTTGGAAAAAGTGAAGATTTATAGACTGTCAGATATAGCTGAACAGTATGTAAAAAAAGCTCAAGCAACTTTTCTGAAAATCGATGTCCAAGGCTTTGAAGATAAGGTATTATCTGGGGCAGTAGAAATTCTACCAAAGATTAAAGGAATACAATTAGAAATGTCTTTGGTTCCTCTATATCAAGGTGAGACATTGTTTGAGGAAATGTTGAACAACATGAAAACAATAGGATTTAAGCTGTACAACATATATCCAGGATTTACGGATTATCGTACAGGAAGAATGTTACAATGTAACGGTATCTTTTTCAGAGAAGATTAAAAACCTGTAGCATCTTCTCCCGAAAATGCGGTTCGTTATATCTAATCCTTGAGGCTATTTTCAAACTCGCTTAGAACACCCATTGTTTTAATTGCAGAATCATAAGCCATCTGAGCCAACTCATTTTGCTTTGTGGGTGTGTCTATCGAATTATCGACTAGCGAAGACAGAGAAGTAAGGGTGGGTTCGATATATGTCCGCAAATCATCACAGATTTGAGAGGATGTTTCTTTTGTAGCATTATCCTCAAAAACATCAATACTATTGAAAAGTCTTACGGTAGATTTGTGGGATTCCGCAATTAATTCTCGCCTTTCTTCGAGGTTGTCTATTGTTGGATCAAGTAATAAGCGTAAAGAACCAATTATGGAATTAAGTCGTGTCCGCATTTGCAGAGAAAGGCGGAGTAAGTTGTGATGAGCTTTGGTAGCAGCTTCGGCTTGTTCTGCAAATTGCATTGAGTATAGACGTGAGTAGTAACCACCTTTTTGTAAAAGTTCTGCGTGGGTTCCTACTTCTACGACATGTCCTTGTTCTAACACCGCAATTTGGTGAGCTTTTTGCACGGTGGAAAGACGATGAGCAATCACCAATGTGGTACGATCGCGACTAAGGTCATCAATCGCAGCTTGTACTAATCGTTCGGAAACAGTATCTAACGCACTGGTTGCTTCATCAAGAATCAGAATTTCTGGATCTTGTAGTAATGCGCGCGCGATCGCTAATCTTTGTCTTTGTCCACCAGACAACATAACACCGCGATCGCCAATCAGAGTATCAAATCCTTGGGACAATTTGCTAATAAACTCATAAGCATTTGCCCGCTTTGCTGCTATGATAATATCCTCTTCAGTTGCTTCTGGTCGTCCATAAGCGATATTGTTTCGCACCGAATCGTTAAATAGAAAAGTCTCTTGACTGACAATCCCCATCGCTTGTCGTAGCGACTTGATACTAAACTCACGCAGATCAACCCCGTCGATGGTAATACAACCCGAAATCGGATCATAGAATCTGGGTAAAAGATCTGCTATTGTGGATTTACCTGCGCCAGAACTACCCACTAAAGCAAGCGTAGTACCACGAGGTAAAAACAAATCTACATCCTTGAGGACTAACTTCTCATGACTAGGGTAGGCAAAGGATATATGGTTAAAATGTACACCTTTGTGTAATTCTTTAAAATAGACGTCACCCTGCTTCATTAACGGCTTATTGTCTCTGCTGAGGAAGTCAGTTATGAGAGCTACGCTAGAACTGGTATTAGCAAAGCTACTACGAAGAATATTCATCTGAGAAATAAATGGGATAAGTCGTAGTAGTACCAACAAATATGTCAGTAGGACAGTGGAGAGAGAATTTAACTGGTTTGCAAATAACGTGCGACTTAAAAGGACAATCAACAGTAAAGCGGTGATACCTGTGACTTCGCTTAAGGGCGCGATCGCTTCACTATAAATCTGAGACTCAAAATCTGCTCTTTCACGAGCCCGAATTAACTGTTTAATCCGTTCATATTCTCTGTCTTCATTTCCAGTTGCTTTTACCAAACGAATTCCACTTAATGCTTCCAGCACAGCAATTGAATAAGCTTTTGACATCTCCGAGAGTTGATGACCAAAATCTTTTGAGCGAGAAATAGCAAACTGATTAACCAGCGTGACGAAAGACAGTAAAACTGTAGAAGCCAGAGTTAATTGCCAAGAAATCGACAGCAACAAAGCAATAAAAACTAAGATGGTAATTGCAACAATAACTGTTTTGATAACATTACCTATCGCACTAGCAGCGCGAGCAATTTCTCCACCCAAGCTATTGATTAAATCACCAACTCTTGTTTTAGAGTAATAATCTATATCTACTTGTAGTAAAACTAGTATCCCTGCTTCTCGCATGTCCGACGTTAGCATTCGTGTTAAAGAACTCGATGCTAATGTACTGGCATAGGTGGCGAAATTTTTTAAAATGATTGTGGCTATAATTGCTCCTGTCATTACCCAGATGCGGTAACTTTCTGGAATACTATCAAAGGGAGTCATAATCACTTTGAGAACAGGTGGCGCATTGGTTAAATTCACCTCCTGTCCCACAATTTTGAGAATCACTGGTACAATCAGTGCTGTGCCGACACCGTTAAATAAAGATCCAGAAAACCCCAACAATATCGTTAGCAGAATCCAACCTGGATAGGGTTTAGCAAATCTCAGTAGTAGTTTGCTTGTTGACATCGGCAATTTTCACCACAATTTACTAATTAAGTACTTAATCCACATTGTTTCCCCTCTCCCCCGCTCACTGACTTTTGACTTTTGACTTTTGACTTTTGACTTCCCCGCAGGGGTTGCTCCCTCATAACTTCCCCATCACCTCAGCCAGAGTAGAAGCCATAGTATCTGTACTATATTTTTCTATACATCTTAATCTTGCTTGTTTACCTCGTTCATTTGCTGAATCTAGATTTTCAAAGATCAATTGAATTTTTTCTGCTATTTGCTCAGGAGAAGCGGGGTTAACTAAATAACCCGTTTCCGCCAATATTTCTGGAATATCACCTACTCGCGTTGATATTACAGGTTTAGCCATTGCCATGCCATCTGTCAACTTTAAAGGAAATTGAGCATGAGCAATTACCGTATCTCTCTGGGGAACAACTACAATGTGAGCCGCTGCGACAACTTCAGGCATTACATCTACAGGAAACTTTGGTAACTTAATAATCCAACGTCCCCATTTTTTCATCAGTTGCTCATCATAGTTATCGTATGGGTTACCACCTACAATCACAAGTCGTAAATCCGACTGATTCAACTTATCTAAAGCTAATAGTACATCTTCAACCCCTTTATGAGGTCGTGGTGCACCTGGAAACATCAGAATTCGATACTCAGAAAGACCATAAGTCTTACGGCTAGCTACTGGGTTATACTTATCAGGGTCAAATAAGGAAGTATCTTTACCATTAGGTAAATAAACTCCCCCAAAACGTTCTTGGAGGAATTGAGTGTCAATAGTCAGCGCATCTGCTTGCTTGACAAAGCGTTCCATCAATTGCAGATAAAGTGGATGATCAGGAAATTTTAATGCACCATTCTGTTTAAAAATATCTCGATAAAGCTGCTTAGGAGTCGGACGGTATTTCCACTCAAAGCCTCCATACCAGCTAAGTTCCCAATCATCCATATCCAAAAGTAAAGGACGGCGATTAATGAATTTTTTCAATAGAGACAGGCCAAAACTTGTAAACTTTGGTTTAACTGCATAAATAATATCTCCATGCAATTCTTCGAGAAGTTTCTGTCCATATTTAAAAAATTCAGGGTAATTTTTCCCAGGGAAAGAAACTATGGGTATTTGTTCAGGTGGAATAGCAAACAGTTCCTTACCAAACAAAAACCCGGCAATTTCTACTTCATAATCCAGCTTTTTCAAAACTTGACCAAGTAAAAATGCGCGAATTGCTCCTCCTCCAGATAAATCACTAACAACTAATGAGACTTTTGATTTCATGGGCATGGGGCATGGGGCATTGGGCATGGGGCATTGGGCATTGGGTATTCAGGACTGAGATCTACTCGCTTGAAAGTGTCATTTCTTCTCCACTGCTACCGGCTCCCCATTAGCTACCCTCGATGTCAATTTAGACAAAAAAGCTATCACTTTTTTAGAGCGTGGTCCTCGGTATTTTTCATAAAGTAAAAAACTAGGAATAACTAATCTTGTAATATAAATTAATTTAAGTAAAGATGTGTGATAAATTTTTATTTTGTTATTTAAGAAATATAAAGGTGGCTTGATCATTTTTATAAGCCGGGTGAAATTATCTTCTTCTTTTTCTCTGATGGCTTCTTTCACCAAGAAATCAATACCAACTTGAGATAAAGGAATTAACTCTTGGTGTTTACCGCATACAGTTTCATAGAAGAGAATATAATAATTTTTCATGTAAGACCAACTGTTAGTTCTATTAGTCTGATGTTTCGTATAATATGCTCCTACCATAGGTGTGTAAATAAAATTCACGCCAGCAACAAGTAAATCTATGCAAAAGTCCCTATCCTGCAAAGCTTTTAACTTTTCATCAAACATTTTTTTCTGAAAAATGCTTCTGTGCATAAGTAGACACTGCTGGAGCAAAGGAAATGGAGAGTCAGCCAAGAAGTCAGGGATTAGTAATCGCTGAATCAATTCCTCTGTTGTTAAAGAACCAACAATATTTTCCTGCCTTTGAGTGATGTTTCCTTCCCTATCTATAAATACTCGTTCATAGTCAGTGTAGAATGCTGTATTTTCCTGACGCGATTCACTGACATGACTTAATTGAAACCTAATTTTATCTTCGTGAATCCAGTCATCTCCATCTAAAAATTGAATCCACTCACCTCGCGCCTTTGGAAAGCCGTAATTACGAGCCGACGAGACTCCGCCATTCGGTTTATGAAAGTAACTAACTCGTGAATCTAAATTCATCAATCGCTTAGCTACCTCTTCCGTATTATCGCTAGAGCCATCGTCTACGATAATGCATTCTAGGTCAGTAAACGTTTGCGATAGTACGCTTTTTACGGAGCGCTCTAGGTAGCTTGCTTGATTAAAACAAGTAACAACAATGGAGACGAGTGGAGTCATTGATTAAATCTTTTTCATTAACTGGCAGGAGTAGGAATTTTGATAGAGATGTTAGCACATTGCAGGTAATATTTTAAAAGGCTTATGTATACCCGATCCATTGCTGGAAGTTGATATTTCATCTCAGGTAGATTATCCGTTGAACCCCAGATAACAGGGAAAGGATTCGGTTCCCATACCACTATGTTTCCTTGAGAATCATAGCTGTAATCAAAAGCCATAAAATCAAAGCCTAACGCTTTACGTGCCTTTTGCAATATGTTATGATTGGGGTCTTCACCAGTAAAATAGGCAATTTCCTCTGCTATTTTAAAGACACGGTGTTTGTTGTCGCGTACTTCCCAAGACGGAGAAAGCATCAAAGGACCTGGAATACCTTCATCTCCCACAGCGAAGTAGCGGTACTTACGATACAAGCCATCTTCTGATTTAGTATCAATAAATTCTACAGCGATTGGGGCAATAAATTTGTCAAATGGTACATTGTGTAAATCTTCAGGTTTTTGGATGAAAAAGGTTTTACTACCATGTACCCAATCTTCACGAATAAAAAAGGGAGTTGATAATCCTCCTAGGTTTTCTTTGAAAGCTTCTACATTGGTGATTGATACTATTTCAGCAGTACGAATTCCTGCACTGCGAATTAGCTTTGATGCAACTGATTTAATTGAGTTTGAAAGCAGATCAACGCGGTTTACGATACTTATGTTGTGTTCTTCGCATTGTGTTTCTAATTGCTTTACATAATCGTAAATATGCGGAAATCTTTCTTTAAGGGGGTCTTGAAGCCAAGGAAGAAATAGGGCGTAACGCTCCCAGTTAGTAATCTTACAAGGTAAATAATGAAGTTCAAATAACTGTGCTGCTTCTGGGACTTTTTGACTAATCCAATAAAGAAAATAGTCATTGTATGTTGATTGATGGTCTGATTGTCGCACAACTAGTATGCGTTTTGGATAACGAACGTTGTTAACAAAATCCTTAATTGTTTGTCGTAGTTGATTGTACATATAAAATTGATAAATGGGCATGGGGCATAGGGCATGGGGCATCCCTTCGGCTTCGCTCAGGGCAAGGGGGCATAGGGCATGGGGCATGGGGCATGGGGCATAGGGCATTGGATTTACTGCTTCCCCTGCTCCCCGGGGGAAACCCCACCTTCCCCTTTTATTTATTTAACCCAACACGTACTGATTTACCCAGAGAAATTCTACTGATAAATTGTTTCTTATTTTACATGCTCACAAATTTGTTTCGCTGGCTTTACCCTAAATTTTGCAGCTATTGTAGCAGATTACACCTTGATTGTCATTTTCCTAATTGCTGTTTGAGATCGCGGATAGCGGCGCTGCTGTTGCGTTCATAGGTAATTTGAACACAACGGGCGATTATGCTTTGCAAATCAAATTCTGGGAAATAGCGACTGTGAGTGCAGAGTTGGTAATCTGCTCCTTGTAACTGATAAATCAGTAATTGCTGCTTCTTGAATAGCCAAATCTCAGGAACGCGATAGGGAAGGTAATCTCGTTCATCAGAGTAGCTAGTGACATCAATTTCGATGACTAAATCGGGTGGAGGATCTTGTCGCCAGTCAATACGTTTTTTGCCAGAAATGGCTTGCCAATTGTCGATATAGAAACAATAATCTGGCTCAATCCCACTTTGGTCTGGTAGTTCCATTGTCACTGGTGTGAACGCATCATACTCACGGCGATCATGATCTAACAGGGTTTTAACAATATCTGATATTAAGTTAGCGTCTCGACCATGTATAGGCAAAGGCGACATCAGCAAAACTTCTCCAGGGCGATATTTTATACGTGGAATTGAGCGATCGCCACGCTGCTGACAAAGATTTTGATAGTCCTGCCAGCTAGCAAGCAAGCGCACTACAGATCCAGGAGGTAATACGAGCCTTTCTGTAGAAACAAGGGCAAACATGGCAGAAGCTTCCTTAAGTATTTCGTTAGATTCCCTTTTTTCAAGTTCCTAGGAGGAAGAGAATTTAACCTAGCTCCCTATTATAGCAGTGAGGCTAAAGCCAATCGCTATAGCATTTGTGTAACGATAAGCAATGAGTGTTTAACGTCTGAGGAAGAACAGCAAATGCAAGTAATTCGTCTGGAAGCACTATCAGATAATTATATATTTCTGCTACACGATGTAAAGCAAAATACCGCCGCTGTTGTTGATCCAGCAGAAGCAGAACCAGTTTTAAAAAAGCTGAAAGAATTAAAAGCAGAATTGGTCGCAATTTTCAACACGCACCATCATCACGATCATGTAGGGGGTAATAATCAGCTAATACAACACTTCCCTCAACTAACAGTCTATGGTGGAGCGGAGGATAAAGGGAGAATACCAGGACAAAAGGTGTTTTTGCAACATGGCGATCGCGTCCACTTTGGAGATCAAATCGCCGAAGTTTTCTTCATCCCTGGACATACCCGCGCTCACATCGCCTACTACTTTCCTCCAATACAGTCTGGTGAAACAGGCGATTTATTCTGTGGTGACACCCTATTTGCTGGTGGTTGTGGTCGCTTATTTGAAGGGACACCACAGCAAATGGTAAATTCTTTGAGCATACTGCGATCGCTACCTGATAATACACGCGTCTGGTGCGCTCACGAATACACTCAGAAAAACCTACAATTTGCTCTCACCGTCGATGGTGGTAATACAGATCTCCTGAGCCGATATGATCAAGTCAAAGCATCCCGCAGTCGTTCTGAAGCAACAGTTCCCTCTTTGCTAGGCGAAGAAAAGCTTACAAATCCCTTTTTACGTTGGGATCAACCAACATTGCAATCTGTTACAAACAGTCACGAACCAGTGCAAACCTTTGCACGATTAAGAGGGATGAAAGATAAATTTTAGCTGAATCGGTCAAAAACCCCACATTTCACCCCCATTGGGTAAGTGTGGGAAAGTCAATCCCTGCTCAGCCTTGCTGTTTCTATAAAGCACCATTGAAAATCTGATTAGCAGTCAGTTTCAAATCTGGAAAAGTAGTCGATCTAATGAGTTCTGAGTTTCTAAATTGAGCGACTTGATATTCCCCATCAACTAGATGATAAATAGAAATGGTTGGTTGTTTGGGATTACCAATAAATTTTCTCGCTCCCAAAGCTGCATAATCGACGATCCAGTATTCAGGAATCTTCATTGCTTCGTAATTCCCTAATTTAGTGTAATAATCGTCTTCCCAGTTTGTACTCACGACTTCGATAATCAAAGGAATGGACTGACTTTGAGTCACAGTAGATTCTTTTTCCCACAATTCCTCGTTGTGTAAATTAGCATCGTTGATTAAAACGACATCTGGGGAATAACCCGATGATTTTCTCGGTGGTTTTACTAATGCGGTTTTGGGAATAAAGTATGGCAACTTCAAGCGCTTATATTCAACGGTAATTTCCCCTGCTAAAAATCCTATAACTTTTTCATGTTTTCCACTAGGCTGAGGCATTTCAACAATTATTCCGTCGTGTAATTCGTAACGCTTCCCCGTGTTTTCCGGTAGCCATTCAATAAATTCTTCAAAAGTGTATAGTTTGGGTAAAGCTTGAGCCATATCAAAACCTCCGCTTGTTTTAACTTTAACATTTCGAGCTTGGGGACTGATTAGCCCAGATTTCTTCCGGCGAAGATTTACGTTTAACAGACTAAATAGGTATAATAGAACCTTTGGCAGATCATGAAGCTGGGTAGTGGTTGCAATCTCTCCCTGCTTTTCGCTACGATTTGTAAGCTTTTTGCTATCGAATGTAAATTATCCTGCCCTTACCCAAGAAGGGTGAAGTTTTACAGTAAACACAGAAAAACAAAGAACAATGCCGAAACGTGTACAGTTAGTTTTAAATCAAGATGTCTACAAGTTGGGAAGATCTGGCGACTTGGTAGATGTAGCTCCAGGTTATGCTCGTAATTATTTGCTCCCCAAAAAATTGGCAACTCACGCCACTGCTGGTATTCTTAAGCAAGTTGAACGTCGTCGTGAACTAGAACGACAACGCCAATTAGAACTCCAGCAACAAGCTCAAGAACAAAAAGCTGCTTTGGAGAAAGTCGAAACTCTTACAATTGCTAAGCAGGCTGGTGAAGCTGATGCTATTTTTGGTACTGTCACCGCTCAAGATGTCGCAGATGCAATTCAGCAAGCTACTGGACTAGAAGTGGATCGTCGTGGCATCACTATACCTGATATAGGTAAGCTCGGTACATACACAGCAGAAATCAAGCTCTTCTCTGATGTGACTGCTAAAGTCAATATCCAAGTTGTGCCTAGTTAGAGGGAGCAGGGAGCAGGGAGCAGGGAGCAGGGAGCAGGGAGCAGGGGAGCAGGGGAGCACAGGAGAAGAAATGACACTCCTAAGTGAGTATATCCTCAGATCTTAACACCCAATGCCCAATGCCCCATGCCCCATGCCCCATGCCCTATGCCCACTAAAGACGTTGCGGTGCAGCGTCTTTTTTTGTATTGGGGGGGAAGATTTTGGACTATAAGGGAAATAAGCTCTAAAATCTAATATAAATTATTTATGACTGAAGAACTAAACTTTCACAGCAATAGTAGCGATCAGCTACCTCCTCAGAATATTGAAGCCGAAGAAGCTATATTGGGAGGAATTTTACTAGATCCAGAGGCGATTAGCAGAGTCAGCGATCGCTTAGTTCCAGAGGCTTTTTACATTAGCGCGCACAAAGAGATTTATCAAGCAGCGTTGCGTCTCCACGGGCAAGGTAAACCCACAGACTTACTTTCTCTGACAAGTTGGCTTGCGGATCAAGATCAACTTGCGCGCATTGGTGGGAGAAATAAATTAGCGTCTCTAGTAGATCGCACAGTTTCAGCGATCAACATTGACGCTTTAGCAGGATTAGTGATGGAAAAATACCTGCGGCGTCGGTTAATTAAAGCAGGTAATGATATTGTACAACTAGGTTATCAGACAGAAACCGAGTTACCGCTTGTCCTCGACCAAGCAGAACAAAAAGTTTTTGGTGTTACTCAGGAACGTCCGCAAGCAGGTTTAGTACACATTTCCGATACCTTGATTAATACTTTCCAGGACATTGAAACTCGCCATCAAGGTATCGCCTTACCAGGTATCCCCTGCGGGTTTTATGATCTAGATGCTATGACGAGCGGTTTTCAACGATCTGATTTAGTGATTGTTGCTGGTCGTCCATCTATGGGAAAATGTGTAGCTTACGATACAGAAATTGTTTTAGCTGATGGTTCTATTTGTACCATTGAAGAAATTTTTCATCGTCGTCAAGCAGAGTTACTAACATTAACGGATGATTGGAAATTTTCCATGACTCAACCATCTGCATTTGTGGACGATGGAGTAAAATTTGTTGTGCGTGTCACAACTGCTTTGGGACGATCTGTAGAAACAACAATCACTCATCCATATTTAACTGTTAAAGGCTGGCAACGGTTAGAAGAACTAAAAGTCGGTGATAAAATTGCTGTACCGCGCAAAATAGATGTATTTGGGAACAAAACAATCCCCGAGAGTGAAGTTAAATTCCTAGCGGATAGTTGCTTGACTGGGGAGAAAGTTGTTCCTAAGCAGATATTTGAACTAGAGCGATCGCAAGTTTGTTTATTCCTCAATCGCCTATTTGGCTCAGATAAATGGGTAAAAGTGCTGACCAGTGGTAAAGTACAACTAGGGTCTTACTCAGTTAGCGAAAAACTAGCCCGACAGTTACAACATTTATTACTACGATTTGGCATTATAGCTGCTCTTAAGCATACACACAGGGAAGTTTGGCAACTAGATATTACAGATACCCACTCAATTCAAATATTGTTCTCAGAAATTGGGATTTTTGATAAACAAGAAGCAATATTTCAAAATACATATCAAACAAATCGCGACTTAATTTCTGTCGTTGCTCGATGCGATGATATTAAAGGTAAGAATTCTACTTCAACTGTGGAACGAGTTATAGATTTACCAACAGCTTTAAAAAACGTACCACTTCAACCAGCTGCGCACAGGATTGACGATTGGGGATTGGGATTAGGGAGTAATTACTCCGAACAAGGACAAAATTCTTTTCCAGTACCCAGTACCCAATCCCCAATCCCCAGTACCCAGTACCCAATCCCCAGTACCCAGTACCCAGTACCCAGTACCCAGTACCCACTTAGTGATATTTATTGGGATGAAATCGTATCTATTGAGCCAATAGGATATAAACAAGTTTATGACTTAACAATTCCAGTGACACATAATTTTGTAGCGAATGATATATGTGTTCACAACACAGCGTTTTGTTTAAATCTTGCTCATAATATAGCGTCTCTGTATAAATTACCAGTTGCCATTTTTAGTTTAGAAATGTCAAAAGAACAATTAGTGCAGAGGCTATTAGCAAGCGAAGCAGGAATTGAAAGTGGTTATTTGCGGAGTGGACGCATCAGCCAAAATCAATGGGAGCCTTTAAGTCGTGCTATTGGTATGCTCTCAGAAATGCCAGTTTTTATCGACGATACGCCTAATATTACAGTAACAGAAATGCGTAGTCAAGCAAGGCGTTTGCAAGCCGAGATAGGTTCAGAACTTGGATTAATTATTATAGATTACTTGCAATTGATGGAAGGGGCAGGTGATAACCGTGTGCAAGAACTATCAAGAATTACTCGAAGTATAAAAGGGTTAGCGCGTGAATTATCCGTCCCGATAATTGCTTTATCTCAGTTAAGTCGAGGAGTTGAGTCCCGTACAAATAAACGTCCAATGCTCTCTGACTTGAGAGAAAGTGGAAGTATAGAACAAGATGCGGATCTAGTGATCATGCTCTACCGGGATGAGTACTATAACACCGATACCCCTGATAGAGGAATTGCTGAAGTCATCATCGCTAAACACCGTAATGGTCCCACTGGTGTTGTTAAACTTTTGTTCGATCCACAATTTACAAAGTTTAAAAATTTAGCTAAATAGAGTTAGGGCATGGGCTGCTCCCCATGCGCTATGCCCTATGCCCCATGCCCCAATAAATTAACTAGCTTTCAACAGTTCTACATCAAAAATCAATGTGGCGTTGGGTGGAATCACACCGCCAGCACCACGAGCGCCGTAGCCTAACTCTGGTGGAATGATTAACTTACGTTGACCACCAACTTTCATGGTGCTTAGTCCTTCGTCCCAGCCTTTGATCACTTGTCCAGCGCCGAGAGTGAATTGGAAGGGGGTACCGCGATCGCGTGAACTATCAAACTTTTTCCCATTTTCTAGAGTACCGGTGTAGTGAACCTCAACCGTTTGTCCAGATTGAGGAGTCTCACCAGTGCCCTCCTTAATGTCAACATACTTTAATCCAGAAGGCGTAGTAACGACATTCTCATTAGACATTTTTTTGCTCGCAATTAGGGTATTGTTTTCCGTTACAGTTATAGACTCTGGTCTAGTTTCGGTGAACACATTAGCAACGGCGGACTCTTGTTTACCACCACTGATTTGTGCTACTACCAAAACCACAACACACAGTAGCATGAAACCCATGCTTAGTAAAATCGCTTTCAAATTCAGTTCTCCTTTATTCAGTTATCAGTTATCAGTTATCAGTTATCACCCCACGATACACCTTGATCACTGATAACTGTTTACTGTTCACTGATTTTAGCGCCAAAGCTTATTTTCTAGATCGCGCACCTGACGTTCTAAGCGGTCAATTCTACCACGTAGTTCATCCACTTCAGACTGGCGAGGAACACCCAATTCCTGCATCATATTCCGCAGTTGGCGTTGCATTTGTGCATCCCAGTTTCCTTGCTCTGACTTTATCTGTTGAACAAAATCGTCCATCACCGCCTTGGCTTGCTCAGGATTCAGCTTACCATCCTTAACTAATTCGTCACTGACTTCCCGCATTTTATCTGCTACTAAGGATGTTGTCCCGATACCTAGCATTAATAACTGTTTCATCCAGTTGTTGTTATCCATATATTTTTCCTATCACCTTTTTTAAATCAAGCCACCCTTGCTTTGAAATCTAGTCAATCAACTTATATTAGAAAGGGTTAATATTCTAGATTACAGCTCTATTCTGACAAACGTGCAGAGGGAGAAGGTGTGGTTATCGAACTCCTGAAGGTGAAAGTCCCGCCCAAACAACGAGAAGAATATATCCAAAAAGATGCTGAAATTTGGACAACAGCCCTTGCCAAGTATCCTGGATTCTTAGGGAAAGAAGTCTGGATCAATCCTGATGATGATACAGAAGTCATTTTAATAAATCGCTGGGCAACAGAGGAACAGTGGCAAGCCATACCTAAACTAGAAAGACAAGCGATAGAACAACGGTTTACCCAAGCAATGGGGAAAGCTTACCCAATTGTGCTCTCAGCTAAGTATCAAGTCAGGAAATATCTTCGCTCGTAGGGTTTATTGTAGTCAGGGAAGCTATCGCCCTTTACGCTCCCTCCTGGCGATAGCTTCGCTGCTGCGCGGAGCGCAGATCGCATTTATCTTGTTTACTTTTGCATTGCTGTACTACAGCTTTTGTTATACTCATCGTAGTCAAAAGCTGGGCAGGCGTATGTAGTATGGTAGACTTTTTAGCTGCTTGGGGAGTCAGTAGTGCTGTAGGGTTTTTATTCCAGCCCGTTATGGCAAAGTTTGCCGAAGATTTAGGAAAAGACGTATTAAAAGATATCTTTAAGGATGTGTTTAAAGGTATTGGTCATCAGGGTTTACAGCGGCTAAAAAAAGAAGAAATTGACATTGCTTTTGGCAAAGCACTTAAAGAATTTTTGTCCCTAGTAGAGCAGGAATTACAAGATGCTGATTTTCCAGATCAAAAGGTCAAAGAGTATATCCAGCCATTAAAAGTATTTCTTAATGATAAGAGGGTTAAAGAAATACTCGCGAACACCTTTAAACCTGAGTGCCAAGATCTAAACACAAAGCAATTAGAAGAGAGATGGTATGAACTTGACTTATTATCTCTACCAGATGGATTTAACTGGAAGCAGCTTGACAAGCGCTATGTTAAAAAGGTTAAAGCAATTATTGAGGAATCACCTAAGCTACGAGATATACGTGACTCCCAAAACCTTGACGATATTGCACTCAACACCAGAGAAACCGCAGGAATTATTCCAGAATTTGACTTAGAACAGTATCAGCAAGCGATTAAAGAACGATACGGCAATCTTAAATTAGATAGTTTAGATACGAGTGGTTATGCCTATAACGAATTGAAGTTATGGCGAATGTTTATAGCACAAAATGTGCGAGAAGTCCACGAATTATTACCACAAATTCACGAAATACCAAAAGAGCATCAAAGAAGACTGCGAGAAAGTAACCAACTAGAAGCAGAAATAGAACTAGAACAATTAGAGCGCTACAGACAAACTTATCGTGAACAGCCAATACGTTCAGTATTAGATATTGTAAATGACCAAGTCCGTTGTAAATATATAGTAATTTTAGGTGATCCGGGTTCCGGAAAGTCCACTTTATTGCAATACCTGGCGTTAAATTGGGCAGAAACTCCACTAAATAATGTTATCTCTCTACCAATCCCTTTGTTGATTGAGTTACGCACTTACATGCGGAGACGGGATAATAATGAGTGCAATAATTTTCTGGAATTTTTCCATAAATGCAGTGGTGTAGTACATCACCTCAATCAGAATAAACTGCATGAAAAGCTTAGAAATGGTAAAGCTTTGGTGATGTTTGATGGTTTAGATGAAGTATTCGATCCAGCAAAGCGAGAAGATATCATCACAGATATTCATCGCTTTACTAACGAGTACCCTAACGTACAAACCATCGTGACTTCTCGTGTATTTGGTTATAAACCGCAACGATTACGAGATGCTGAGTTTCGTCACTTTATGCTACAGGATTTAGAACCAGAGCAAATTCAAGATTTTATTAACCGTTGGCATGAGTTAACTTTTCAAACCCAAGCTGATAAAAATAGAAAAAAAGAACTTTTAAAAAAAGCAATTGAAACATCAAAAGCGATTGTAGAACTAGCAGGAAATCCTTTACTATTAACAATGATGGCGATTCTGAATCGTCACCAAGAATTGCCAAGAGATCGACCAGAACTTTACAACCAAGCGTCGCGGGTATTACTCCATCAATGGGATGTAGAACGAGCTTTAATAGAAGATGAACGACTAGATCCAAAAACTATTGATTACAAAGACAAACAAGCGATTTTGCGTCAAGTCGCTTACAAAATGCAAACCAGTGAAAAAGGTTTAGCAGGTAATTTGATCAGTGCAGTGGATTTAGAAAATACTCTTACCAATTCTCTAAAGGATTTAGAATTTGAGAAACCAAGAAGCGTAGCAAAAGTGATGATTCATCAGATGCGAACTCGCAATTTTATGTTATGTTTCTTAGGTGCAGATTACTATGCTTTCGTACATAGAACGTTCTTGGAATATTTCTGTGCTTGGGAATTTGTTTGGCAGTTTGAGAAAGAACAAAAAATTACATTAGATTACCTTAAAAGCGAAGTTTTTGGCAAACATTGGCAAGATGAAACTTGGCACGAGGTTTTGCACCTAATTGCAGGAATGATTGATGCCAAGTTTGTTGGTGAAATTTTGGATAACTTAATGGCGCAGAATGGGGAAGAGAAAAAATTTAGCAATATCTTTCTGGCAGCTAAGTGTCTTACAGAAGTGAGAAACCGTTCGGTAATTGGGTCAATAGCAAGTAAATTACTGAACCGGTTAAAAGAATTAACTAAATATGACCTTTGGTACTATTACGAACCTTACCGTGATGACGAAGAAACCAAGTTAGTTCAAGAAATTCGCACCCAAGCCGTTGCAGCAGTTGCAACAAGTTGGCAAGAATCTCCCGATACCCTCAGTTGGTTGAAATCTCTCGCTACCGACGATGATAACTGGGATGTGCGATATGCAGCAGTGCAAGAATTAGCACGGGGCTTCAAAGATGACCCTGACACCCTCACCTTTGTGAAATCTCGCGTTACCAACGATGATAACCGTGATGTACGATATGTGGCAGTGCAGGAATTAGCACGGCGCTTCAAAGATGACCCCGACACCCTCACCTTTTTGAAATCTCATGCTACCAACGAATATAACCGCGATGTACGATACGCAGCAGTGCGGGAATTAGCACAGGGCTTCAAAGATGACCCTGACACCGTCACCATCTTGAAATTTTGCGCTACGGACGATAATGACCGGAATGTGCGAACAGCAGCAGTGCAAGAATTAGCACGAGGCTTCAAAGATGATCCCGACACGCTCACTATCTTGAAATCTCGCACTACCGATGATACTCACCCTGGTGTGCGATATGCAGCAGTGCAAGAATTAGCACGGGGGTTCAAAAATGACCCCGACACCCTCAGGTGGTTGAAATCTCGCGTCACCGACGATGATAACTGGGTTGTGCGAAGTGCAGCAGTGCAAGAATTAGCACGGAGCTTCAAAAATGACCCCGACACCCTCACTATCTTGAAATCTCGTGCCACCAACGATGATAACTGGGATGTGCGAAGTACAGCAGTGCAAGAATTAGCACGGAGCTTCAAAAATGACCCCGACACCCTCAGGTGGTTGAAATCTCGCACCACCGATGATGATGACTCAGATGTGCGAACAGCAGCAGTACAAGAATTAGCACGGGGGTTCAAAAATGACCCCGACACCCTCACTATCTTGAAATCTCGCGCTACTGACGATGATGACTGGGTTGTGCGAAGAGCAGCAGTGCAAGAATTAGCACGGAGCTTCAAAAATGACCCCGACACCCTCACTATCTTGAAATCTCGCGCTACTGACGATGACGACAGGTTTGTGCGATATGCAGCAGTGCAAGAATTAGCACAGGGTTTCAAAGATGACCCTGCAACGTTTGATATCTTCTACAACTGCGCTATCAAAGATCCGTTTAGGTGTGAGGAATACAGGCAAGATAATCCTCGGCGGGTAGCACTTAAGGCAATTATCAAGCATTATTCTCACTATCCCCAAACTTTACCACTATTACGCGACAAAGCAGAGAATGATCCAGATGAACAAGTGCGGGTGTTTGCTAAGAAAAATTTGGCAAAATTAGAAAAGTACGGGGGAATGTAACTCGAATTAAAGATTTATGTGGATGTTTGATACAAAGTCAAGGGTGTAGAGTTCTCAACCCAGGAATTTAATTTCGTCTAACCATTTAATTTATCAAAACGATAATATATATAGTATTCCCATATCATTACAGCAAATCGAGAAATGCGAGGTTAATTGTCATGTTGAAGACAGTCGAAGGTGTTTACAAGGAGGGTAAAGTAATGCTATCAGAAGTGCCGTCAGGTATTGTGGAAAGCCCGGTAATTGTCACGTTTTTAGAAGCAAAATCGCCGGAAGTAACTCCTAAAAAAATGTATTTTGGCATGTTCGCTGATAATAATCAATCAACAGAGGAAGATTTGAAAACTGTAGAATTTCATGGTGATATTGATGACTGCTTAGATTGGTCATAGAACCTTATGAAGTATGTTGTTGATACCCACGCACTTATCTGGTTTTTAGAAGGTAATCTCAAATTAGGAAGTGATGCAAAAAATATTCTTTCCGCACCCACCAGTGAATTAATAATACCTGCTACCGCACTATCTGAGGCTGTTTGGATTGTTGAACGGGGACGAACATCAATCCCTTCTGCTGATACCTTACTTAAAGTAATAACAACAGACCCTCGTGCGGTTATCTATCCATTAGACACGAGTGTAATAGCAAGAACTATTACTTTGTCTCAAATTACAGAAATGCATGATAGACAAATCGTTGCAACCGCACTTTTTATAGAAAGTCGAGGAGACAAGGTCGCATTATTAACTTGCGACCAAAATATTACTGCATCGGGATTAGTAACTATTATTTGGTAATTTTTTTTTAGTCTCCAGAGCTAAACCTATCGCTTAATGCGGTTTAGTCAAGAGGAATGTCAGCATACGGAAATATTTAGCCCCCTTGCTAAAGGGCGTTTGACACTACATAAATCTTAATGCTTATCCTCCAGCCAAGCCTGCAAATCAGCTAAAGTCGTAAAATCTAAGAGTGCATCGCTCAAGTCTTCGAGCACAGACAACGGTAACCCAGAAATTCGCTGTTGCATTTCCTCAGAAAGTTGTTGATCAATCAGCTTATTCATTTGTCTAATAATTAGTTTAGCTGCCTCTAACTGTCGTCCTTCTTGAAATCCTTCTTCCTTAATCTCCTGGTAAATTCGCGTTTGTTGTAGTGTTATCTGTGTTATGTCTACCATAAACTATACATCTGCTGGACTCAATTGTGTAAAGATGTGAGAACAAAGAAATATTTAGTCTCCTTGCCAAAGCGCATTTGACACTACATAAATCTTAATGCTTATCCTCCAGCCAAGCCTGTAAATCAGCCAAGGTAGTAAAATCTAACAGTGCTTCGCTCAAGTCTTCGAGCACAGACAATGGTAAACCAGAAATTTGCTCTTGCATTTCCTCGGAAAGTTTTTGCCCAATCCGCTTACTTATCTGTCTAATAATTAGTTGAGCTGCCTCTAACTGTCGTCCTTCTTCTCTTCCTTCTTCCTTAATCTCTCGGTAAACTCGTGTTTCCTGTAATGTTATCCCTAGCATAGACTCTACCTCTGCTCGGCTCAATCCTTGAAATTTGTACACCATGATTGCCGTCAATATCTCTATTATGCCTCGACTGGAGCTGGATGGTACTTCTTGACGGGTTCTGCTTAACAAATACCTTGCTTCTTCTGGTGCTTTGCTTTCTTCTACAGTAGTTAGCACCATCAGTGCCACCCATAAAGGCAATTGGCGAATATCCCCCAATTCATCCAAATAGACCCGATGCAGTTGATCTCCATTGAGTAAGCTTCGATGAGGATGAATATCGCTTTGTTCGATACTGCGCGTTGGGTAAATTATTACTGCTTGCCAATCGCTAAATCTTGCCCGGTTCCGATAGAAATATAATGAGGACTCAGCAAATACCCTTTCATAAAGCTGTTGATCTTTCTGAAATTGAACCTCGCAGAAATAGACTACTCCTGCTCCTTCGTTTTCTGGTGGTAGAAATACCCCGTCAATCTCAAATTTCGGTTCTTTGACAGCTACGCAATCAAATCGGTAATCATTAGCATTTTCTGGACGCTCTGTCAAGAGTTCAAACAGTAGTGAAGGCGATTGTTGAAACAGTTTGTAAAATATTGAGTCTCGACGCATGAAGTATTTTCAGTAATTTCACTTTTACTTTCGTATAGGCATAGAGACTGCGGAGTTTTATAGTGCAGGATCTCAAAGCCATTTTTTTGCCACAACATCAGAATAGATCATATGTACTTTTTTTGCATAACATCTCGTTATATTTTTTGAAATCATACTTACAAAGGCTATAAAATCTCTTTCTTAAGAGTTAAGCAAAGAAATCTGTGAATAGTTTATCGGACAGTTAAAATAAGAAAAGTGACTTATTTCATTTCAAGCTTTGGACACTGCAACCTGCCCCCGCTGCCATCAACTCGTTAACGCTCAGGCTGTAACCTGTCCGTATTGTCGTACAGAGTTGAAGGCGTTCGGACATCCTGGTATCCCCCTACATCGTGCTAAAGGAGATGAGTATCTCTGCGACAGTTGCACCTACCACCTTGATGATACCTGCAACTTTCCGCAACGTCCCTACGCTAAAGAGTGTACCCTCTACCAAAATATCGAACAGAGCAAGTTAGAGTATGAACAACGGCGTTACGCCACTAGCTTTAGTTCAACTCTACAAAACTGGATCAGACGCAATCAAACTTTACTGTTATTATTGGCTTTATTATTAGTTTGTTTACTTATAGCTTTGTCAACAACATAGTAGGGTGTCAGTCAACAGTTATCAGTTATCAGTTATCAGAAAGAGCAGCAGTTATCTATTAACACCGCACCATAGACCTTTTTCGTTGATAACTGTTTACTGTTCACTGATAACTGTTAACATTCCTGATCAAACACAGTCAAGTCAAACCAAAAAGTTGTACCAACACTGACTTCACTCACGAGATGAACTTGACTATGATGTTTTTCAATGATATTTCTCACTATCGATAGTCCTAAGCCTGTACCTTCGAGAGTGTGGACTCGGTTTTCTACCCGAAAGAAGCGATCAAAAATGGCTTGTTGATCTTCGGGAGCAATGCCAATTCCAGTATCGGATATTTCAACTCGTACTTGAGGTGGGCGATTATTGCCTTCCTTAGCCTTCGCTTCTAACTGGTAGGCGCGCAGTGCAACTTTTCCTCCCGCTTGTGTAAATTTAAGGGCATTACCCACTAAATTACCCAATACTTGCAGCAATAAATCATAATGACCTACAACAAGCGGCAAATCTCGACTAACATCTCGAATAAGTTCAATCCCTTTATCTCTAGCATTCAGTTGATAAGTCCGCAACGTTTGATCGATCGCCTGTGCTAAATCCACACCATCAAAATTATAATTGCGACCAGATTCCAATTTTGACAAATCCAACACGTCGTTAACTAAACGCGTAAGCCTATCAGTTTCATGATTCACAGTAGCGAGAAATTCCTGTCTCTTCTCGCTACCGAGATCTTCACCGTACTCATGTAAAGTTTCGATAAAAGATTTTATATTAAATAGCGGAGTACGTAGTTCGTGGGAAACATTACTGATAAATTGGCTTTTAGCCTCGTTCAGTTCTACTTCACGAGTGATATCCTGCACCGTGAGCGCAACCCCTTTAATGCTCTCTCGTTGCTGATTGAGAACAGTCGTCAACAGAATGCGAATAGTTCGTTTAGTGGGTTGATTCAGGTGAATACGAAATTCAGCGCTTTCACTTTCTCCCGCAGCCATTTCGTACAAAGAACGGGTGATTTCCATTTGCACTGTTGGTGGTAATAGATGCAAAACATTCCCATTTAAATCAACCCCCTCCCAGCCGAAAATTCGCCGCGCTGTTGGATTGACCAAAATCACCTGCATGTTATTATCTATAAGCACTGCACCATCAGCAATGGTAGAAACAAGAGTTTCTAACTTGGCTTTTTCTGCTGTTAGTTCTTCAATATTTTGTTCTTCGTAACGCTCCAAGCGCTCTGCCATTTCATTAAAGTTGAGAATTAACTCTCCTAGTTCACCTCCTAGGGGTAAGTCAATTCGCTGCTTAAAATTTCCTGCAGCAATTTGCTTGACGCCAACCAGCAATTCTTTAATTGGTTTGGTAATGGTCAAAGCGTTAATCACCCCTGCCAAAATCACCATTACCCAAATTGTGATAAATACGGCAATAGTAACGTCACGGGTGAAATTTGTAGAAATGACGGCTGTTGGGTTGGGATTAATGCCGATCGCCAAAACCCCCAGGTATTTGTTATTACTAGTTAAAGGAACAAATACATCAGTGACTTCTCCATCAGGGGTTCGGTGTTGTCGTACCATTGGCTTGTCTGCATCAGCAGCATAATCATCTGGTAGTTCTATCCTCCGCTCTATGGTGAGGGAGGTTTCCACCTCTGGCTCCCAAAAAGGAATACCGTAAAAAATATTCCCCTTTTCATCGGCATAAAGCATATAGCGCACGCTTGATGTGCTGCTATAAAAGCGCTGAGAAAACTGAGCAACTTCTTTGAGATTTTGGTCAGCAATTAAGGGAGCAACATTACCGGCAAGCAATAATCCTAGATCACGACCAAAGCGGGTGTCATTTAGACGTGCATCCTGTTGGATTGTATTGACTGCCCAGAATGTCAATCCACTCATCACCAACGATACCACTAAAGTTGCGACAGCCAAAAGTTTGGTCTGGAGGGTAAACTCCGACCACCAGTTTGCGATTACTTCTCGAATTGTTTTTAAAAGAGCCAGCATTTTAGTAAAAAGTTGCCGTAGCGGTGGTCGTTCGCCTTAAATACAACTTTAAGTGAAAGTATCTAGTGTACCAAATTGTTAACTCTTGGTTGTGAAAAAGAATCACGAACCATGTCCCACATGCCTCACCCGATGACCGATATCTCGACGATAATACATTCCCTCAAATTGAATACATCTTATCCCAGCATAGGCACTCGCTTTCGCTTCTTCAAAATTTTCTCCAACCCCAGTCACGCTTAATACTCGACCCCCATCTGTTACGACTTTTTCTTGGTTCAACTTGGTTCCCGCCTGAAATACAATAGCCCCCAAGGCTTCTGCCTGCTTAATTCCAGTGATCACCTTTCCTTTCTCATATTCTCTTGGATAACCCCCAGCAGCAGCCACAACAGTAGCCGCTACTCCCCTTTTCCAAGCAATGGGTGGCATTTCTCCTAAACGCTGCTCTACACAAGCCAACATTAACTCTTCTAGAGGTGTTTCTAACAAAGGTAGAATGACTTGTGTTTCGGGATCTCCGAAGCGACAGTTAAATTCCAAAACTTTGAAATCTCCTGATGGGCTAATCATTAACCCAGCGTAGAGTATACCCCGGTAGTCAATACCTTTTGCTTTTAAAGTGGCGATCGCTCTTTCCAAAACTTCTTTTTGAACTCTCTCCATAATAGCAGGTGTAGCAATGGGTGCTGGAGCATAAGCGCCCATTCCACCAGTATTTTCCCCCGTATCGCCCTCACCAATCCGCTTATGATCCTGAGCTGGTAACAAAGAACGAACTGTTAACCCGTCGCACAAAGCTAAAACAGAAACCTCTTGACCAGTCAAATATTCTTCAATAACAACAAACTTCCCTGCGCTGCCAAATTGACCTTCAAAAATAGCATCAATTGCTGCGTGCGCCTCAGCCACCGTTTCAGCAACCGTTACACCCTTCCCAGCCGCCAAACCATCAGCCTTAACAACAATTGGTGATCCCTGAGCTTTCACATAAGATTTTGCTGAAGACGCGTCATTAAACACCGCCGCTTGCGCTGTAGGAATTCCCGCTTCTTGCATCAAGGCTTTTGACCATGCTTTACTTGCCTCAATTTGGGCTCCTGCTTTGGTGGGACCAAAAACCATGATATTTTTGCTTTGGAGATAGTCTGTGATTCCTTTTGCCAATGGTACTTCTGGTCCCACTACCACAAGATTTACACCCTCTGCTTGAGCAAATTCGGCAATACCATTAAAATCATCAATTGTCAACCGTAAATTGTCGCACTTGTCCATGCTTGCTGTACCTCCATTTCCAGGTACACACACGACTTGCGCAATTTGTTTTGATTCCAATAATTTCCACACTAAGGCGTGTTCTCGCCCACCATTACCTACAACTAAAACTTTCACTTGTTTGCTCATGAGTCATTGCGAAGCGAGAATAGCATATTTTTTGGGGGATGGGGCAATGGGCATGGGGCATGGGGCATGGGGCAATGGGCAGAGGGAGCAGGGGGAGCAGTAAGAATAGGGTTTCGGAAGGAGTGTCTGGTTTAAGATTTCTAGTTGTTGAAAAGTATAAAATACATTTTATTTGTTCAGTATAAGCACCCGAATATTATAATTGTTTTTTTATTGATCGGTATTTTCCATTCTTTTTAGTTAAGAAAATTATTGTTAAAAAGTAATTGTAAAGTATTAGCGGATACCCGATTGTAAAGATTAACCTTTGAGTTTTGAGCTTAAAATAATAAAAAAATTAGAAATCATGAGTAAAATTATCGTTACCGGAGCCGCAGGGTTTATTGGTTCTCATCTTGTAGAAACGTTGTTGAAGGAGGGAAACCAAGTTATCGGAATTGATGACTTCACCGATTATTACGATCCCATTTTAAAGCGCAAGAACATAGCACACCTGCACCCATTACCAAACTTTGAACTCATTGAAGGGGATGTTCGGTTTTTAGATTGGCATAAACTACTCACTTCAGTTGAAGTCGTTTACCATCAGGCAGCACAAGCAGGAGTGCGCGCCAGTTGGGGAAAAGGTTTCCACGCTTACACAGAACATAATATTAACGCTACACAAGTTGTGCTGGAAGCAGCAAAGGAAGCTAAACACCTCAAAAGGTTCGTATTTGCCTCTACATCGAGCGTATACGGTGACGCTGAAACCTTACCAACTCATGAAAATATTTGTCCCAAGCCTGTTTCTCCTTATGGCATCACCAAACTCGCAGCCGAACAGTTGTGTTTGTTGTATTACAAAAACTTTGGAGTGCCTTTTGTGTCGTTGCGCTATTTTAGCGTTTATGGTCCAAGACAGCGACCAGATATGGCATTTCATAAGTTTTTTAAATCGGTTTTACAAGATGAAGGGATTCCAATCTATGGTGATGGTCTGCAAACGAGGGACTTTACGTTTGTTAGTGACGTAGTAGCAGGGAATTTAGCAGCAGCTAGGACACCACAAGCTGTAGGCGAAATCTTCAATATAGGTGGCGGCAGCAGGACAGTTTTAACACAAGTTTTGGATACAATGGAAGAAATTGTTGGGCAACCAATAAAAAGGAACTATATTGACAAAGCTATGGGAGATGCTCGACACACTGCTGCCGATGTATCCAAAGCACGAGAGATTTTAGGTTATGCGCCGCAAATTTCTCTCAAGGAAGGTTTAACTCAAGAATGGTACTGGGTTAAGTCATTATACAGCTGAGCTTTTCGTTCCTAAAGTACAAAAACCAATTAAAATTCAAAGTTCAGTAATACTACTATGGTGATCGTAGTTTTCACAACTTTAGAATAGTCAGCGTAGTAGAGATGATTGTGAAAGCGTGGTACTTTTTTAGAAAATACCACGCGAAGAGGAAAATAGTCTGATTTATAGTCTCAAACGATTACTCTAAATGAGTACAGTGAAAATACTGGCTTTTCTTCAGGTGGATCTGTGGGAATCCAGTATTTTCACTTGTGCGGATGGGATGGGAAGCTTTTAATAAGGAAGAAAAATAAAAACGAGATTATTCCTTCAATCGTGGAAGCACAAGGGATAGTACAAACACCTGATGGTCAAATCTATTTTGTGGCTAATGCAAACCATGCTACCCCATCATCTCAACCAACGGCTTCTCCTTGTCCTAGTCAAAAATAGGGGTTAGCGGACGACACCCAAGAAAAATATGCGTCATGATTGACAGATGTAGGGCAATTAAAACAGGAGAAGATCTGATGCAATCAGCGTTACGGATTGAGACAAAAATTTTACCGGGCAACAAGATTGAAATTAATCTGCCTGCGCATGCTACATTAACTTCTGTGGGACAAACCATTGAGGTGATTGTCCTGCTACCAGAGCAAAAATCTACTCTAAAAGGGCAATCGATTTTGCACCTTCTTGAAGAAATCCACGAGCAGCGTCCTGTTGGTAGAAGTGTAGAAGAAATTAATAGAAACTTACAGTCAGAAAGAGATTCGTGGGACACGAAAGCGCGATCGCATTACTCAACTCTGGTGTACTCCTCCTGAACTTTTGTTGAAAAAATCTATGGCTTATAGTGATTTTACAACAGTTAACAAAGCAACAAAAGCTTTTAATTTAGAAATAATCGAACAAGGGCTATTCTTTTTGCAAGAAGCTCCGCCTATTCAACCAAGTCATCTGCTATCAGAGATTTTAACTGAGAATTTACCTTTAGCGATCGCTACAGGCACTGAAAAAGCACGTTCAGAATTATTAATCAGCCCTATATTAGTAGAACTGCGCAGAAACTTTCAAAGAAAAATTAGTTTATTTTCAGGAGAAAGTTTTGATGTAGATCCAAGTCTTGGTTTAAATGGAGTTTGTGATTTTTTAGTAGGAGGTAGTCCAGTACAATCAGAAATTGAGGAACCTGTCTTAGTAATAGTGGAAGCAAAGAAAGGTGATTTAAAAACAGGATTGGGTCAATGTATTGCTGAAATGGTTGCTGCACAGATATTTAATGAATCAAGTAATATAAATGCGATTTATGGAGTAGTAACTACGGGTACTTTATGGAGATTTCTCTCTCTTAAAAAGAAGGAAGTTTTTATAGATTTGGTAGAGTATCCTTTACCTCCTGTTGATAAGATTTTAGGTATTTTGACTATTATTTTGAATTCTTTTAAACTCGTGGATAACAACACAGTCGACTAGTTTGATATCATGTGCAGTTGAACGCTTATTTCGACTGTTTCGTGTGTTTCGAGTATGTGCTATTATAGATGAGAAAATTGTGTCTTGGTAAAAACTTTCTATGACCCGACACCTTGTCACCCCTCTTGTTCCTACGCCTGAAGCCGCCATGGTAGCAGAGGAGGCGCTGCATACGCTCGGTAATTTGTACAAAAATCCGCCTGAGCATGTTACGCTTTCTGTGCTTGATCCGTCCCTAGACGGTGCGACTATCACGATACCAGGAGAGGTCTTTCGGCTTCTCGTAGACGTTCTCAACCATATGAAGGATGGACATCCTCTCACCATACTTCCAACCCAAGCAGAACTGACGACGCAACAGGCATCTGATATACTGGGTGTTTCTCGTCCTTATCTAGTGAAGCTTCTGGATGAAGGAAAAATACCAAGCCGTAAGGTCGGCGTGTATCGACGGGTTCTTGCTGTTGATGTGCTGCGCTACAAGCAGATCACCGACCAACTACGGCAGCAGGTTCTCGACGAGCTTGTCAAAGAAGCGCAAGATCTTGGGATGGGATATTGAGTGAGATATTAGTCACTGTCGCGGTTCTGGATGCGTGCGTCCTCTACCCAGCACCGTTACGAGACTTGTTCATGCGTCTTGCGACGACCGGACTATTTCGCGCACGGTGGACGAGTACAATCCACGAAGAATGGATGCGTTCAGTTCTAGCTAACCGGAGTGATATCTCTCGATCGCGCCTTGAGCGTACACGAGAGCTTATGGACGCGCACGTCGAAGGATGCCTCATCAAAGGGTTTGAGCCACTGATCCCTACTCTGTCTTTACCCGATCCAGATGATCGCCATGTGCTTGCAGCCGCCATCTACGGTCAATGCGATACTATCGTCACCTTCAATGTCAAGGATTTTCCCCCGCAAGTATGCGCGCTATACGGGATTGAGATAGAGCATCCGGACGACTTTGTGATGAGATGCTTGGACATGAATGGCGCTCTCGTGTGTCAAGTCGTGCGACAGCAGCACCAAGCCCTTCGATCACCACCGATGAATCTCGACGCACTTCTCGATATTTTGGGCGAGCTTGGCATGGCATCGACGGTAAGCATGTTACGACTTATGTTATGAGGCATTCATGGTACGCACGGGCAAACTTTTTATACTTAAACCAAGCGGCTAAAAGGTGATTTGATTGGATTTATATGCTGGCGGTTCAACGTGAATTAAAATCCTTACAGGATTGAAGCGTTCTTCTAGTTGTTTTTCTACTTCCTCTGTTATCCTATGTGCGGTTTCTACGTCGTGAGCATCTACTATTAGATGCATTTCAATAAAGACTTGGCGACCTAGAACGCCGCGAGAAGCTATATCATGACAGTTGATTACACCAGGAATTGAAAGCGCGATCGCATTAATCACTTCTGGTGCGATCGCCATCTGATCGACGAGATAAGGCAAATTATCTTTTAAAACTGACCACCCACTCCAAAACACCATCAAAGCAACAGGAAAAGCCAAAACCACATCTAGCCACTGATACCCCATCCAAACGCCAATCAAACCACCCATCACTGAGATGGTTACCCACACATCGCTCATCGTATGTTTAGCGTCAGCAATCAAAATTACACTACCTATGCGCTGTCCGACAGCACGTTCGTAATACGCGACAAAAATATTAATCCCCAACACAAGCAGTAATAACCACAACTCTGGTGCTGATATCTTGATTGGATGACCGCCTTTAAGAATCCTTTCGACTGCTCCTTGAAGAATTTCAAAGCACGCTATACCTAAAAAAGCAGCAATTCCTAATGCACCTATAGCTTCAAACTTTTGGTGTCCATATGGATGTTCCCGATCAGGTTGTGGAGAAGAAAAATGACTAGTAATCAATCCTAAAACGTTACTAGCACTATCTGTCACGCTATGTAAAGCATCAGCTAGCAAACTTAGAGATCCTGTTAAAAAACCTACTACAGCTTTTAACCCCATTACAACTAAGTTAAGCAGTAGCGTGATAATTAACACTTTTCTAACTGTAGCACGGCTATTGTAGGTCATAAGGCATTTTAAATACAAGTTTTATAACTTCTACTGTAGAAGTTAACACTTGGACACGATGTTTGAAACCCTTACGTGGTATGAATTTAATCTCTCTTTTAGCCCGCACAATTATCAAATGTTATTGAGATAATTTGTAATTAATAACAGCTAGAGTACTGATCTAAATTAACAATAGATTTCTGCAGTGATTAAACTTTTTCTCATTAAAAGTAAAAATACTTTGTTACTTGGCTATTCCTTCCAGTCCAATAATGATGTAGTGAGCAGTCCCAGTAAGCTCAAACTAGCTAAACACAATGTTGCAAAATCAACACTCCTAACTTAATAGTATTGTGGTTGGGTCTTCTGGTCCGTGAATCACATTGGAGTATAATACCTGAATAGGAACAGTTCCATGGCCATTAATCAGACGAACTTCGCGAAAAACGGAGTTGTAACTGTATGCTTCTGTAATTGGATAGTCGCCGACTTCTCCTCCTTGGATTGAGTACCAACCTAAAAACTTGGTGTTGTTGTTATTTCGGATGGCGTCTTCTACATCCGGATCTGTTCTAGCTTCGTTCAACTCGTGGTAAGCTGTTGCCACAACACTCTTCCAAGGCTCGTTAAAAGCAGGAATGCCGTTGCTGTAAGTTACTCCTAAATACGAATAGGTTTGAGAGTAAACACCTATTGCATAGTAAACTGTCTTCTGTGTCCCATCTTGTCCCTGGAAGTGTACTGAACCGTGGTATCCACCAAGACCATCTGTAGATTGGGTTGTGCCATCGGTCAAGATAGTGCTTTTAGGTAATAAAATATCAAAGACTGTTGAAGCAAGATCATAGCCATTGAAAGCTCCGTTTTTAGCGTAATCGGTAAACAATGACTCGATATAATTCTTATTGACTGTATTGGGGAGAGATCCTTCTACTATTCTAGACCCTAAGAAATTACTAGTTACAGATTGACCTGGAAAATATTGGGAGATAATACTATTTAATCGCACATCTGACATTGCTTCTGATAGAGAACTATCAATATTCTGAATGTCGGATGTGTTCCAAGACTGAGAACCACCAAAATAGAGGTTGAAAAAGTTAAGGTTAGCAATGGTTTTGCCACCAAAATAGCTTAAATCAGCAGATGGAGTCGGTAAAATACCAGAAACAAGTTCTCCATTCTGAGCTTGATATGTGTTTTTGCCTGGATATGATTTTCTCCCCTCCGGCAAACCATATAGTTCAAAGTGTTCTAACAGTTGAATATTAGTCAGTTTGGCTGCTACCAAATCGGGATTGCTGGATTTATAATAATTTACGCTAAAGAATTGAGAAAACTCCCGACCTTCGGGAAGTCCATAAAGTTCCAAGTGTACTAGTGCTTGTTGATTATTATAGTTGGCTAGATCTGCATTAACTTTACTGTAGTACTTCAGATCAATGAGTGGTGAGAATTGACGTCCCTCAGCTATACCATAATTCTCTAGATGATTAAATAGCTGCTCATTGTTCAAACCTAGAAGATCGTTGTAGTGAGTGTGATAGAAGTTTAGATCAACAAATGGAGAAAATTTCCGTCCCTCAGCTACCCCGTAAGTTTCTAAATGATTTAACAATTGGCTGTTATTATATTTTGCTAGGTCAGAATTACTAGCTCGGTAAAAACTTAAATCAATAAACGGTGAGAAAGCTCGACCTTCATTTAAACCATAAAGTTGGAAATGTAATAAGGCTTGAGTATTGTTTAAACCAGCTAAATCGCGATTGGCTGCACGATAAAAATTGGCATCAAACATACTTGAGATACTTAAAGACATAATAAACTCCTTATTTTAAGTAATAATTTATACTGGAATAAAAATATATTAGGCTACGTATTGATCTCTTAATGCGTAGCAAAAAATTGTACGGTATCAAATACGCGATTTTCAAGGTGAGATCAGACTTAAAGGTAAATTTGTGTTCTTACATATAGCGACCGAGGTATACTAATGACCAACATAATCACATAACTTGGAATAGCGTGATTCTCTTTAAGCCTAATTACTAACAAATGACACCGATATTTATTCGTAATCGAGAGCAGAGAACGGCGTGGATTTTCTTGCTACCCGCCTTACTATTGCTCTTGTTTGTCTTTGGCTACCCAATTGCTCGTGCTTTCTGGTTAAGTTTATTCACTCAAAATCTGGGTACAAAACTGCAACCTGTCTTTTCTGGGTTAGGTAATTATATCCGAATGGCAGGAGATGGTCGTTTTTGGCAAAGTTTCTGGACATCAATAGTATTTACCGTATCAACGGTGTCCCTAGAACTACTGTTAGGACTAGGTATTGCATTGGTGTTGAACCAAAAGTTTTTTGGACGGGGTGTGGTGCGTACAGTCGCCATTTTACCTTGGGCTTTGCCTACTGCCCTCATTGGTCTTGCTTGGGGATGGATTTTTAACGACCAGTTTGGAGTTGTCAATGATATTCTGTTGCGTTTAGGCTTAATTAAAACTGGAATTAATTGGTTAGGAGAACCAACACTGGCGATGATCGCCGTTATAGTTGCCGATATTTGGAAAACAACGCCATTTATTAGTGTCTTACTATTGGCAGGTTTGCAGTCAATCTCATCAGACTTTTACGAAGCTCATGCACTTGATGGAGCAAGACCTTGGCAAAGCTTCTACCAAATTACTCTACCTTTGCTCATGCCGCAAATCCTCATCGCTACACTGTTTCGATTTGCGCAAGCTTTTGGGATTTTTGACTTAATTATGGTAATGACTGGTGGGGGACCAGGTGGTACAACAGAAGTCGTATCACTCTACATTTATTCTACAGTCATGCGGTACTTAGATTTTGGATATGGTGCAGCGCTAGTGGTGGTAACATTTCTGTTGTTGATTGCAGCCGTGGCGATCGCGAGTTTCTTTCTTAGAAGAAATGCGACTAAGGTTTAGTGCATTGTAGCTTTTATTTTACAAGACACAGTTAGTAACTATAGGGGAAGCTATGGGAGAAAAAAACTATGAATCATTATAAAAAATACATCACCATTGAAGACCCTAATCATGTCGTTTTGTCTGATTTACCCTTTCACGCAGGACAACGAGTGGAGGTAATCATCTTACCAGAAAATAATGACAAAGCAATGTTAGCACAAAAATTACGAGAGCTATTGAAGGAGACACAAGCATTGCACGCAGAGAATCCACTGACCGAGGAGGAAATAGCGGCAGAAATTGAGAATTATCGCAAGGGCGAATGAGAATAGTCCTTGATACTAACGTTTTAGTTTCTGCTATTGCCTCCTCCTGAATTCTTCTTTGGTTCTAGTCTTGAGTAAAATATCGATCCAGGAAATTCAAGGCGTGGTTGCGGAGTTCAAAAAATTCTTGTGAATTGCGCATAGCGACGCGATCGCGTGGATGAGGAAAAGGTACTTCTAATATTTCTCCAATCGTAGCTGATGGTCCATTAGTCATCAAAACAATGCGATCTGACATATAAATTGCTTCATCAACATCGTGAGTAATCATCATTACAGCTTGTCGATGGTTTTCCCAAATATCTAAGACTTGTCGCTGTAATTTACCTCTAGTTAATGCATCTAAAGCCCCAAAAGGCTCATCCATAAGTAACATTTTTGGACGAATTGCTAGGGCTCTAGCAATACCCACCCTTTGTTTCATACCTCCAGAAATTTCATCAGGATATTTATCTGCTGCTGCCGTTAAGTTGACCATTGCTAAATGTTCGTTAACAATGCTAATTTTTTCGGCACGATTAGCATTTTTCAACACTTCATCTACAGCTAGACGGATATTTTCTCGCACCGTTAACCAAGGTAATAGCGAGTAGTTCTGAAATACCATCATTCTTTCAGCACCTGGTTTTCGGATTTCTTTTCCATCTAGTCTCACTGAACCAGAAGTTGCTTTTTCTAACCCAGCGACTATCTTTAGTAGTGTTGATTTACCACAACCAGAATGACCAATCACAGAAATATACTCGTCTGCGCCAATGCTGAGATTAACATTATCTAGAACGACAAAATCACCTTTATCTGGTGTTTTATATGATTTGACTAAATTTTCAATTTCTAGAAAACCATTTTGAGCGCTAAATTTACTTTGTTTATTGGTAGGTAATGATGTGTATTCCATGATCAAATGCCCCCAGAATAATTTAGTTATTAGTGATACTTAAACAAGAAACTTAACAGAAAGAATTCAGAAGTCAGGAGCCAGTATTCAGCATAAGTTTTTTAAAGCGGCTAATTAATAAAGGGATTGAAACCCTCATCCAATTTCCTACTGACTCCTGAATTCTGACTCCTGACTCCTTATTTAAGACATGAAAAATCGGGTGGGAGCGTTCGCCCTAATCTCAAAACTCTTGAGATAGCCCACAGGATCACTAGGATCAAAACGTTTCTTATCGATGAAAACTTCTGCCGGTTCCACTTTGTAATCATCTTGAGGACACTTGATTCCCATTTCAGCAGCGATCTCTCGATAAAGGTCTGTGCGCCAGCCTTTTTCAGCTAGTTTTTCAGCATTTTGGGGAAAAGAATGAATTTGCCCCCAACGGGCTGCTTGTGTCATCAACCAGATACTTCTAGATCTCCATAAAAATGTTGAATGTTCTCCTGGTTCGTGAGGAACATTGTCAGGAAAATCATAGAAAATAGTGGTGTCAGCAGCTTTAACGGCGCGGTCTTTGCCATCAAAACCGCCATAGTTGTAGTTGCCCAAAATGCCTGGTCCTGTAAACTTAGTGAGTGGTGCACCCTTCTTTTTCGGTTTTGCACCTGTAAAGGAACGATCTGTAATCAGTTCAGCAACTTCTTTGCGGTTTTCCGGCTTGCTGCAATACTGACAGGCTTCAATCATTGCCTTAACTAAAGAACGATAAGTCTTCGGATATTTGACAATAAAAGATTCCATCACACCCAACAGTCGATCTGGGTGTCCTAACCAAATTTCTTTACCTTGGGCAAAGGTAAAGCCGATACCTTCGTTCCCTTTAATCGCTCTTGTATTCCAAGGTTCTGCCACCATGTAAGCTTGCATTGCCCCAATTCTTACATTTGTAACCATTTGGGGAGGAGGTACAATAATAACGCGAAACTCCTTGAGAGGATCGACACCTGCTGCGGCGGATAGATAGCGGACAAAGTATTCGTAAATAGCGGAACTCAGTACTACCGCCCAGACTTTCCGTTCTGGTGGCTGTTGGTCAAAGTAGTTTCGGAAATCCTTGCCAAATGCTTCTAAAGCACCATCGCCGTATTTTTGTTGGTACTCATACCACGGACGCAGTCCAAAGTCCCACATGGCTTTGTTCATTGTCATGGCATTACCGTGGTGGTGGATCGTCATGGCTGCACATAAGGGGGCGTGTCGTGCACCTTCAGCGCCAATTCTGGCGTTAGTGACAGAACCAGATACTACAGGTGAAGCATCTAAACGACCAAAAATTAAGCCATCGCGGGACGTCGCCCAACTAGCTTCTCGATTGAGTCTGACGTTCAAACCGTATTTGCGGAAGAAGCCTTTTTTCCACGCGATCGCAAACGGCGCACAGTCATTCACTGGAACGTAACCAACCGTGATATCAGGTTTTTCAAGATCCTGGGATCTCACTACTGGCTTAACTGCTAGCGCTTCTTCCGTCAGTCCTTTTGCGCCAGTATTCCCCGTAATGCTACAAGAGGACAATGCTGTAGCTGTTGTCGCTCCGACTCCTAATAAAAAATCTCTTCGAGTCCAAATATGCTTATTGGTATCACCCATCACCGCTCCGCGAAAGTCAAAAGTCAAAAGTCAAAAGTCAAAAGTCAAAACTTTTATAAATCAAAGCTTCTGGCTCTTTGCAGTGGCTGCTTTATTTACGCCGCTTTGTACTAGTGAATTAGGCGCAAAATTACCACACAAGAATTCATTGAAGGCGACAGGAAACTCCACCCCATGCCCCATGCCCCATGCCCCATGCCCCATGCCCATTGCCCATTGCCCATTGCCCATTAATTGGAAACTCCCGGACGATGAGTTACTAATTCTTGAATTTTGGTTACGGCGTAGTCAAGAACTAACCCGGTTAAGCCAATCACTAGCACAGCTAAAAAGACGGAACTCAAATTTAAACGACTCCATTCATCCCAGATAAAAAAGCCGATCCCTATACCGCCTGTAAGCATTTCCACCGCAACAATAACTAGCCAAGCAATCCCCAAACTAATGCGTAACCCAGTAAAAATATAGGGCAAGCTTGCAGGTAAAATGATTTTGATAATCCTTCGCCAATAAGGCATTTCTAGTACTCTTGCGACATCTAGATAATCTTTAGGCACGCTAGAAACTCCTAGGGCAGTGTTAATAATTGTTGACCACAAGGAAGTAATGAAAATCACAAAAATTGCTGAAGGATCTGCTAGGTTAAAAATTGCTAGTGCAATGGGTAACCAAGCCAAAGGTGATACAGGTTTAAAAATTTGAATGATCGGATTCAACGCTAGCATCGCTGGTCTAGACATCCCAATTAGAAATCCTAGCGGAATTGCCACTACCGCACCTAACAGAAAACCTAGTAATACCCTTCGCAAACTTGCAATCAACAACCAACCAATTCCTAAATCACCTGGACCTCTTCGGTGGAAAGGATTTAAGATGTTGTCAAGATTGGCATATAGTGCTTCTAATGGAGTCGGCATCAATTCATGGTTAGCAAGGGCAATCACCCACCATAACAATATGATCCCCAAAAACCCTAAGATAGGCAGTAAGACCTCTTCTGTAGCAATTACAGGTTTTGCTTTTTTCCACGCTGCTTGACCCGCGACCGCTATGATTGCTGCTAAATTTAATTGCAATATCATTTGTCACCTCAACAGAACTAAGTGCAGGTACAAAAAACCTGAGCAGTACCAGCCTTGGATACTGATGAGATCGATACATTTATAAAATGCCGTCTCTTCAGTCTCCTCTCAATGCCTACGAAGTTAGCTGACGGGCTAGGGCTGAGAGATGCCCTTCTTAAACAAAGTTATTGAACAGAATTCAGGAGTCAGGAGTCAGGAGTCAGCATAAATTCTGAACAACTAACTTCATTAATCGTGGATTCTTCAAGAATAACTTCCCACAAGATACGCCCCATAAGACAATACGGTTCCTCCGCTCCAGCTTTACACACTGTAATAATCTGGATTAGGCTGACTTACTCTGATGAATACTAAAATTTATAATAACATCTCCGGAACTATTTTGACAGTGGTTTCTCCTAATAATCCTCAAACAACGGCTAATGTCAAGAATCCTTGGAATAAGATTTTGCTTTGGGGCGCGATCGCTTTTGTGGTTATTTTTTGCTTGGCACCCGTAATGTGGCAAGTATTGACCTCATTCAAGTTTAATCAAGATATTAGTGCTGTTCCTACCGTTTATTTTCCGACTCGAATCACCCTCAATCATTACATTGAGTTATTCAACCGTCGTCCTTTTTGGAACTATATCTTAAATAGTGCCTTTGTGTCAATTGTATCCACGGCTTTATCTTTAGCTTTAGGTGCACCGGCTGCTTACGCCTTAGCACGATTGCGTCCCTGGGGCAGCAGAGTTATTCTTGCAGGTATTCTAATTGTGACTTTGTTTCCAGGAGTTTTATTGTTTTTGGGACTCTTAGAAATTATACAACGGCTGCACTTGGGCAATAACTATCTAGCGTTAATTATTCCTTACACAGCGATCAATTTGCCGTTAACGATTCTTGTGTTACGCAGCTTCTTTGAGCAATTACCAAAAGATTTAGAAGATGCAGCGAGGGTGGATGGCTACAATACCTTGCAAATGCTACTACAAATCTTACTGCCTATGACGATTCCGGCATTGGTGACGACTGGAATTCTCACGTTTATTTTTGCATGGAATGAGTTTATCTTCGCTTTGACGTTTATGACTCGTGAAGATCTCAAAACAATTCCTGTTGCTGCAGCACAACTAGGAGGCGCTTCAGTGTTTGAAATTCCCTATGGTCCCATTGCAGCAGCTACAATTGTTGGGACATTGCCGTTAGTTTTACTTGTTTTGTTCTTCCAACGCAAGATTATTCAAGGTCTTACTTCTGGTGCTGTAAAAGGATAAAATGGCTAGACTTGAACTGAAAAACTTAAATAAGACCTATAGTCCTCAAGTGATTCCAGTTAAAGATGTCAGCTTGACGGTGGATAATGAGGAATTTCTGACTTTGCTGGGTCCTAGTGGCTGTGGTAAATCAACTACCCTACGGATGATTGCGGGGTTAGAAGAACCAACTCAGGGTAAGATATTCCTTGGAAATGAGGATATTACGTTTAAGCGACCAGGCGATCGCAACATGGCAATGGTGTTTCAAAGCTATGCGCTTTATCCACACATGACTGTGTACGAAAATCTTGCTTCTGGACTCAAGCTCAAAAAAACCCCTCGTGCTGAAATTCAACAGCGAGTTACAGAAGTTGCACAACTTTTAGGATTACATGATTTATTATCCCGCAAACCCGGTCAACTTTCAGGGGGGCAAAGACAACGGGTTGCAGTTGGTAGAGCGCTAGTACGCCGTGCTCAGGTATATCTGTTAGATGAACCACTCAGTAATTTAGATGCGCTACTTCGTGAACGAGTTCGGGCAGATATCAAGCAAATATTTGCCGCACAGAAAGTTCCGGTAGTTTACGTCACCCATGACCAAACAGAAGCAATGACGCTTTCCACTAAGGTAGCAGTGTTAAACAACGGTTATGTTCAGCAACTTGCTCCACCCGAGCAGATATATAACCATCCTGCTAATTTATTCGTAGCAGGATTTGTTGGCAGTCCTCAAATGAATTTGCTCAACCTCAGATGTGAAGGAGGTTTCGCAATTTTAGGGAATTCAAGACTACTCCTACCAGATATCCCAACAGTAACACCAGAAATTGTATTAGGTATTCGTCCAGAACACGTTCGCATTGCCCAACCAGATGATTCACAAACAATTCAAGGTCAAGTGTATCTAGTGGAAAATTTGGGCATGCACAATTTGGTGAGTGTGCATGTTGTTAGTTCTGGTAGAGAGCCTATCAGTGTACGTGCTTTGTTACCAACAGATCAGCATTGGAGTGGAGAAATTACATTAGCGTTACCAACTCACAATATTCTTTGGTTTGATGTTCAGTCAGGCGATGCACTGCGTTCATGAAATATCAATTGTCTTCAAATCATCAAAATCATACAAATTCTAAACCGCATGAGATAACGTGATTTTAAGCTTTTCCATAAGTAAGAATAGACAATTTCTGATGAACTCATGAGACTATGCTAATTTGATGAATCATAACAAAAATATGAAATGTGTTAGTTGTAATTTCCTTTTATCAAAAATATAAAGTTATAGTAAGATTTCATTTTGTTATACCAAAGTATTATATTTTTAAATTACAGCAATTTTCAGGTAATTAGACCACAGTCGTAGGGGCGCAACGCCGCCCTTACAAACGGTGTGGTTCATTTGGGTGAAAACTGCTGTAAGAATCAAAACTTATAAGCTTCTCCCTCACTGAACTGCTATTAAATATATGTGGAGGTAGTAACCATGAAAACTATTGGAATGTCTAATAGCTTTCCTCAAAAATTATTCATATCAAGAATTCCGCTGGATAATACCACCACCTAAGACTTTTTCGCCATCATACCAAACAGCCGCTTGACCTGGAGTAATACTGAACTGGGGTTCATCAAATACTACCCGAACTCGCGAGGATTCTATATTAGGTACTTGTTCTGCATTGTTGGAAACACCGCAGTTTTCCAAAGGAATTATAGTAACTGGTACAGGACTTGAGCGGTAACGAATTTGGACTTCGGCACGAATGGGAGCTGAAGGTTGAGGAATTGACACCCAGTTTACTCGCTCTACGGTGCACTCTGGTTCTGTTGCATTGTGGCGATCGCCCACAATCACCCGATTGTTTACGGCATCCAAGCCTATCACATAAAGTGGTTCAGCAGCAGCGATACCCAACCCTTTGCGCTGTCCAATGGTGTAATGATGGACACCATCGTGCTGTCCTAACACTTTACCCGTAGTGTCAACAATATCACCTTTTTTTGGAGCAAGATATTTATCAAGAAATGCTCGCATAGAGCCGTTGCTTTCTACTAAGCATAAGTCTTGACTCTCAGGCTTATCAGCAGTTTTCAGTTCATATTTCGCTGCAATACTACGAGTCTCATTTTTGCTAAGTTCTCCTAGAGGAAACACAGAGCCTGCTAATAAATCTTGAGACAGATCGTAGAGAAAATAAGACTGATCTTTGTTACGGTCAACAGCCCGTAGCAACTGGTAACGTTCAGTTGCTTCATCATAGCGAATGCGGGCATAATGACCTGTAGCAATGCGATCGCTTCCCAAATTTTCTTGGGCGTATTGCAACATTGGACCAAATTTCACAGTTTTATTGCACTGAGAGCAAGGCAAAGGAGTGATCCCAGCACTGTAACCAGCCACCAGATAATCAATTATATTAGTCTGAAACACTTCCCGAATGTCAACAACATGATGGGGAATGCCGATCTGCTCACAGATATAAGCTGCATCAATCATACCTTCAGAGCAACACTGTCCCTTGCCTTTCATCAGCCAAAGTGTTAGCCCAATAACTTCATAGCCTTGATGGTGCAAAATCGCAGCAGCAGTTGAACTGTCAACGCCACCAGAAAGACCTACTACGACTTTTTTCTTTGATAAACTGTCCATGACCATAAAAGAAGTTAAGAGAACCGCACCAACAAGGTATTGTATAGGGATATCGATAATTATGAAGAAGAATTCAGGAGTCAGGAGCCAGGAGTCAGAATGATCAATAATGGTTAAAACCTCGTTCTTTGTGGACGAGATAGGGGTTGGAACTTTTCCTAAAACACCATCCCTTTATGGGTAGTGTATTCTGACTCCTGTATTCTGACTCCTGACTCCTGTTTATTTCTTTTTCTAATTCCGCCTATACAAGGGGAGTTTTACTCATGCTAATTGCACAATAACCATTGTAGCTTTTGTTTTCTGACTCGTTGTTGTAAATTATCTACCGATTTTGCTGCTATTATGCCGAGTATATTACTCAGTCGATTCATAGCATTGCCAACCTCTTTGCTAGTGGGAGGATGGTTAGCGCTCATCTCCTACTCTAGCTCAGCACAGGCAAAAATAATTTTTGGCAATATCTTGGTTGAACCATTACCATCCTCAGTAAACACAGGAATTTTATACTCTCAGCAGTCTCTCCCGCAGTTACAACCAGCCTCGCCTCTACCTGTCATTGAATTCCAGAAATCCCAACCATCACGAGTAGCGCCAGTTTATCAAAATAATCAGCATTATGAGCAGAGATTTCCTAATCGGCGTTATGAGCAGAGATTCCCTAGTCAGCATTATGAGCAGAGATCTGCACGTTACTTAGTTTACGTAGATGGGGATAGTATCGAATTGTTGCAACAAGTGCGTTTGATTGAACCTAGAGCCTATATAAAGCAGTTTCATGGACGTTCAGTAATTCAGGCAGGAGCTTTTACCAGAGAGTATTATGCTCAACAGCGCCTTGCACAGCTGCGCTCCTACGGTATAGATCGCACGCGGATTGTTAGCTATTCTTACACCCAGGAAAGCCCAAACTATTCTTACACACAGCCAGGTCGAAATTATTCTTACACACAGCCAGGTCAAAATTATTCTTACAGAGACGAAAGCTCTGATAATTTTGATAGATCTGATGAGCGTAGGACTAGATTTAAGTCTTATTATGTAGTTATTCCTACCAATTCTGAAGACTTACCCCTAATTGAATCTCGAGTTCGCCAGAGTGTAGGATCAAATGCAGGTGTGATTGCTAAAGACCATCCACGAGGGTTACACGTAGCAGTTGGACCTTTCCTAAAGGAAGTAGAAGCACAGCAATGGAATGACTATTTGCGACGTCTCGGTTTTGGTGGTGCTAGAGTTTACTACGGAAGTTGATGGTGCAATTTAATTTAAAATTGCGGGCTTGTCTCGTAACTCAGGATGATATGCTGGAAGCTCTATCACAAACTTTGTTCCTTGCCCCAAGGTAGAATCACAGGAGATTTTACCGTTATGTTTGTCTACTACAATCTGATAACTAATCGATAACCCTAAACCTGTTCCTTTGCCAGCAGGCTTGGTGGTGAAAAAGGGATCAAAAATGTGCGATCGCACCTCCTCGCTAATGCCTAGACCATTATCAGAAATAGCAATTTGTACCAAATCCGAATTGATCATTTGCGTCGAAATCGATACTGTACAGGGGTTCTCTTGAAGACACGCGCACGTCTGTTTTTCAGCAGCTTCCTCTAAGGAATCAATCGCATTCACCAGTAGATTCATAAATACCTGATTAAGTTGCCCAGCATAGCATTCAATATGGGGCAACTGACCATAATTCTTCACAACCTGAATCCCACGAAATTCTGGTTTTTCCTTAAGACGGTGCTGCAAAATTAATAGTGTGTTGTCGATACCTTCATGAATATCAACTTGCTTAAATTCAGCTTCATCCAAACGGGAGAAATTACGAAGCGACAAAACGATCTGACGAATTCGCTGAGTACCGATATTGATTGAAGTAAGTATTTTGATTAGATCTTCACTAATAAAGGCGATTTCCATCTCATCCAATGTGGCTTGAAGTGTTTCAGGTGGACTAGGATAATGAACTTGGTAAGCTTGAATAGCTTCGAGAAATTTTTGAGTATATTCCTCAATATAAGTAATGTTACCGTGGATAAAGTTGACAGGATTATTAATTTCGTGAGCCACTCCAGCAACAAGTTGACCTAAGCTTGACATTTTTTCATTTTTAACTAGTTGTATTTGAGTATTTTTCAGGTCCTTCATAGCTTGTTCCAACTTCTCATTTTTGATTTGAAGTTCAGCCTGAGAAGCTGCAACCTGACTGAAACGAGTTAAAAGATCAATACTTTTATAAAAGCTTAGAAATCGGATCGCAACAATTACAGTAACCATATCAGCGGCTACTTGCCATCCAAGAATATCAGTTTGCGCCAACATTCCAAAGGAGTGGAAGAAATGTCCCGTCGAACAACTAAAGAATATAGCTGATATAGCAATAATCATCGGATCAATACCAGTCTTTCGATTCCGCCAAATACCGTAAGCGATCCCCGCTCCCACGATTAAATAACAAAAGGAAATAATTAAATTTTCACCGCCTAGCAGCAAAGTCCAATACTCTGGTATCGAAGAGTGGTTCATAACGAAAGAGGAAATATACCTTCGTTCTTATAGTTCCCTTCAAGACAAGTTCTTCATCAGTAAACCAAAAAGTTTTCCAACGATTAACCCTCTCGCCAGGTTGGGAGAAGGGTTGGGGATCAGGGGTGAACAATCCCATTCCTTCCCATTAGGTTTACAATTGCGTTGATTAAATCATCTGGTTCTATCGGTTTAGATAAGTGCTTTTGAAAGCCTGCTAAAAGGGCTTTTTGCTGATCGAGTTCTCCTGCATAAGCTGTTAGAGCGATCGCCGGAATCTGTTTCCCTTGCTCTTTTACCTTATGCATAAACATATAGCCATCCATTTCTGGCATACCAATATCACTGACCAATATATCTGGATCTGACTGTGTCAATGCTTGCAATGCTTCCTTCCCTGATCCGACCGCCGTTACCCTTGCGCCAAACTCCTGTAGTACAAATGTGTAAAAATCTCGGGTGTCAACATCGTCATCTACAACTAATACTTGGATGTCTGTGAGAATTAAAGTTGTATTACAGGGATCTAAGGCAGAAAAGGTTGTATTGTTTGTGGTAGATACCTCCTTCTTTATTATAGGTAGCCGGAGTGAGAAAGTAGCACCACTACCTTCGCCAGGACTTTCTGCCCAAATAGTTCCGCCGTGTAGTTCTACTAAATGACGAACAATTGCTAACCCTAAACCCAAACCACCAGACTCTCTAGTTGTGGTGCTATCTGCTTGACGAAAATATTCAAACACATGAGGAAGAAATTTAGGGTTAATTCCTTTACCTGTATCGCTAACGGTGATTTGTGGTTGAGAGTCAATGCTGTTGAGGGAAATATTAACTTTTCCTCCTTCTGGAGTAAATTTGACGGCATTTGATAAAAGATTCCATACCACTTGTTGTAATCGACCAGAATCACCCAAAACTTTTGCTACAGATGCATCCAACATTGTCTGTATTTGAATATCTTTAGCCTCTGCAGCCAAACGCACTGTCTCTATTGCTGCTTCAATTACACTTACTAGGCTAACAGGAGCCATCTTAAGACTTAGCTTACCTTGTAATATACGAGAGACATCTAGCAAATCTTCAATGAGTTGAGCCTGCAACTTAGCATTGCGCTCAATTGTTGCAAGGGCGTGCTTAAGTGCCCCAGGCTCAAACTCGCGAGTTTGCAATAGTCTTGCCCAACCAACAATTGGATTGAGAGGCGATCGCAACTCATGAGACAGCACTGCAAGAAACTCATCCTTAACACGGTTGGCTCTTTCGGCTTCTGCTCTTGCTGCTTGCTCAAGTTCCAGCAAACGATCTCGTTCTGCTTCTGCTGTTTTACGTTCGGTAATGTCTATTACCGAACCAATATAACCTTTAAACTGACCGTTTCCCTCAAACCGGGGACTTGCAGCGTCAATTGCCCAGGCATATGTGCCATCCTTGCGCCGCAAGCGATACTCTGCACGAAACGCCTTACAATTCTTGTTTGCATCGAGAAACGTATTTTTCGCGTATTCGTAATCTTCTGGGTGCACCGCATCCAACCACCCAAAACCCAAACCGGTTTCCTCTGTTTGACCAGTAAAATTATACCAGCTTTGACTAAGATAAGTACAGTAGCCTGCGGCGTTTGTGACCCAAATCATCACAGGGGCATTGTCAGCCATATTGCGGAACCGCTGCTCACTCTCGCGTAAAGCTTCCTCCGCCCGTTTACGATCAGTAATATCTCGGAAGTAAACAGCAAGACCTGTTACAGATGGATACGCATGGACTTCTATCCAAGTGTTGAATCGTTGGTAATGTTCCTCAAACTCAACCGTTATCTGTTCAGAGAGCGATCGCCGTAACTCTTCTTCAAACGTGCTACCAACTAATTCTGGAAATATTTCCCATACTACGCTGCCTAACAATACTTCCTGAGTGCGACGCAAAAATTTTGCAGCTTCTTTATTGACGTAGGTATATCGCCATTCAGTATCAAAAGCAACAAAATCATCAGTTATACTTTCTAGAATATTCGTAACTTGGCGGCGTGCTTCCTCAGCCTCATTGCGTGCGGCTTCACTGATTGCGCGTAATTCCTGTTCCCTTTTAGCTGATTCCTGGCGCAATCGGGACAGTTTAAGTGTTGCCTCGACTCGTGCGCTTAGTTCACGCGCAGAGAAAGGTTTGGTTAGGTAGTCATCAGCTCCTGCTTCTAAGCCTTCCACTCGTGCCTCTTCTCCCGCCCGTGCTGATAGCAAGATAATTGGCACTTCTCTTGTTTTTTGATCAGATCGTAGTGAGTGCAGCAGTCCAAAACCATCCAATCCCGGCATCATTACATCCGTCAGTACCAAGTCTGGGACGCGATTACCAATAAAAGATAAAGCAGTTAAACCATCTGGCACTGCTTCCACTTCGTATTGAGGACTTAACAACCGTTTGACATAATCTCGCATATCTGCATTATCGTCAGCGAGGAGAATATAAGCTTGAGAAACTGGGGAACCTAGGGAAGGATACACACCTAGAGCATACTCATAGATATCTTCTCCCCCTGCTTCAAGAGCTTCAAGAGCTTCCCCTGATCCTTCTGGTAACCAACGCAAAGCTTCCTCTAAATAAGGGGTTGTACTTAATGCAGTTGAAGCTAGCGTTCGCTCAGCATGAATGCGATCAGCTGGTAAGTGAGCAGATCCGGTAGGAATCGAAACGATAAAGCAACTACCTTTTCCTAAAACACTAGTCACTTCAACTGTTCCGCCATGCATTTGCACTAATTCTTGCACCAGTGACAATCCAATTCCTGATCCTTCAAATGTTCGTCCTTGTGCTCCTTTTACGCGGTGGAATCGCTCAAACAAATGAGGAATCTCTTCTGCAGGGATACCAATCCCAGTATCTCGTACCACCAAATTAACATGATCGTTCGCCCACAGCAAGCTAACCGCGATTTCTCCCTCAAAGGTGAACTTGAATGCATTCGAGAGCAAGTTAAGGACAATTTTTTCCCACATCTCCCGATCTACATACACTGGGGATGGTAAACGAGGACAATTGACTACTAACCGCATTTCTGCACGTTCTATTGCCGAACGAAAGACACTTGCTAACTCTGCGGTAAAAGTGGCAAGGTCAATCGGTTCGTATGAGGCTTGGATTCGTCCAGCTTCAATCCGTGAGAAATCAAGCAGGGTATTGACCAATTTCAAAAGGCGAAGTCCGTTGCGTTGCACCATTTGTAACTGTTCTCGTTCCTGCGGTGGAAGCAGTGTGGCACAATTGGTAAGAGTTTCCTCCAAAGGCCCTAGCATCAGGGTTAATGGAGTACGAAATTCATGGCTAACGTTGTTAAAGAACACGGTTTTAGCGCGATCAATTTCTGCTAATGCTTCAGCCCGTTTACGCTCTTGTTCGTAAGCTTGGGCGTTGGCAATACTAGCTGATATCTGCGCTGCAACCAAATCAATGAATCTGCTATAGTCTTTGTCAAAAAGCCTAAATGGGTTCAACCCAGTTACTAATATCCCAGATCTTCCCGTCTCTCCGGATGGTGCGATCGGCACAGCAACTGCTTGATGCGGGGGTTGATTCCAAGCACCTGTTGGTAAGTTGTCAAAAGACGAGCCTAAATTAGAAATTAGCTGTGGCTTATTGGTTTTGAGTACTTGTGCAAACTGCCAAACCGAATCAGAATCAATAGCGACTGCTTCAGGAACTGCTACGTGGTTTGGCATAATCCCGCACGTTCCAGCTAAAAAAATAATTTGCTTATCTGGATCAACCAGATAAATCATTGCGAATGGTAAATCATAAGGGTTAGTTTTCAGACAACTTGCACTTAGTGTACAGGCTTCATCAAATGTACGTGCATCTGCTGTGCGAGATGCCAGTTCCCGTAACAAAGATAACTGACGCTCACTAATGATACGTTGTGTATCTTCTGAATTAGCACAGATTATGCCACCTGTGCCACCTTCATCATTGGGGACTGGGCTATATGAAAATGTGTAATAGGTTTCTTCTGGGTAGCCATTACGCTCCATAATCAACAGCAATGCTTCGTCGTAAGTACCCTCATTATTCAGCATAGCTGATTCTGCCCGAGGTCCTACTTGATCCCATATTTCTCGCCAAACAACGGAAGCTGGTTGCCCTAAAGCTTTTGGATGCTTACCACCAACAATTGACTTATAGGCATCATTGTAGAGGTTAATCAGTTCATCACCCCACCAAACAAACATTGGTTGGCGAGAGGTTAACATAATGCGGACTGCTGTTTTCAGACTTTGCGACCAATGCTGCGCTGAGCCAAGCGACGTTTGCGACCAATCTATTTCTCGCATCCTTGCACCCATTTCACCGCCGCCAACAAGAAAGTTAACGTCGGTGTTGCTAAGTGATGTTAACTGATTTCTCACTCTTCCATCTTCATTGGTCATACTCGCAAAGCCTACCCTTCTTCTGGAAAGAATGTTGTCCGAATTATGTCACCACGTTCACCCAACTCATTAAGTAGATTATCAATTTGCTGCATTGCTAAAGGAGAAGGTATTACATTTTTATTTTCCCAACGGTTAATCGTTGGGAAAGTAACACCTAACTTGGCTGCAAATTTTTCTTGAGATAGATTAAACTCTTGACGCAAGGCACGAACAAGTTGACCAATGTTTGGTTGCTTTGCTACAAGGAGACTTCTACTCAGGGGCATTGATCAAACTTCATAAAGTACTATATACTAGTCTAAGATCGCGAAGTACTCTTTTGCGCTCATCCTTTGGATAGAGATTGCATTGCATCAAGTCAAGCAAGTCCAACCAATTTGGCACTCAGCTCCCACATGCGCTCGGCTTTATCACCATCGCTTGCTTCATCGGAAACCTCTTGAATAAACGCCTTGCGATTTTTCTTTTGTCTATTCCCCCAGCTCCAATAAGCACCAGACATGTTGTACTCAGGTAGAGAGACAACCTCCGCAACTCTTGCTCCTGCCTCCTCCTCTGAGACAAATCCTCCAGTAATGTTACGCTGGAATAATGGGAAAAGAATCTGAAACAGGCGATAATGATCTCTAAATAAAGCTGTTGTTGCTACACACCCAGGATAAAGAGAGCTAAAGGTAATCCCGTGTGACTTGTGAAAACGTCTATGCAGTTCTCTCATAGTCAACACATTGCAAACCTTACTATCTTTATAAGCTTTGACAGAGTTAAATTTCTTGCCGTCAATCATCGAGTAAGGCTCTTTAAATCCCTCTTCAAAGCCTTTGAGCTCTCCCAAGTCTGGACGGGGCGGAATTTTTCCTCCTAACTCTTTCGGATTGTGGGTTACAGTTCCCAAAATAACCAATCTCGGATCTGCAACTGATGAGTTCTTCAGATCCTCTAGCATGAGGTTACACAAGAGGAAATGCCCAAGGTGATTTGTTGCAACGCTCAATTCGTATCCGTCTACAGTTCGCTTTGGTTCTTTTAGTAAAGGCATATATACCGCAGCGTTGCACACTAGAGCATCCAAAGATCTGCCACTTTGTCTAAAATTTGAGACAAACTGTCGCACACTCTCTAAACTAGCTAAGTCGAGATGCATAATAGTGTAGCTGTCTTGAGGTATTCCCACATCTTGAGCCACTTTTTCAGTCTTCGGCAGATTTCGGCAAGCCATCACCACATGCCATTTTCCAGTTTGGGCAAGAGCTTTTGCTGCATACAAACCGACGCCTGAAGATGCGCCTGTGATCACGACCGTTGACTTTCCGTTTTGTTCCATAGTATGTAAAATTGAAATACATTGCCAATGCACAATTTTAACGTAGTAACTGCCCAGGCAGATTCTCAAAGTTCCCTAGAATCTGGATGTTTATCACTTAAAGCTTTCCGTGCTGCTTTTCTGGATTTTACAGGTGATCCGTTCTACGTTCCTGAAAAGGACTGTACTCGTTATATCCCCGATGGGTTGCTCGTAGTTGAAAATGGTAAAATCAAGCAACTAGGTGACTATGGAGATCTCCAAAATCAATATTCCCATGTCCCAGTAACTGATTATTCGGGATTTTTGATTATGCCTGGGTTTATTGATACCCACATCCATTACCCCCAAACAGAAATGCTCGCCTCCTATGGGGAACAACTGTTAAGCTGGTTGAATAAATACACGTTTCCCATAGAGCGAAAGTTTAAAGATAAGTCCTATGCCGATCGCATTGCATCATTTTTCCTAGATGAACTGCTCAAGAATGGAACCACGACAGCACTGGTTTTTGCCGCCGTTTTTCCTGAGTCTGTAGATGCTCTTTTCGAAGCAGCCAACCGTCGTAATCTTCGTATAATTGCAGGCAAAGTGATGATGAATCGCAATGCACCTGACTATCTGCTGGATACGGCTGTATCTTCCTATGAGGATACAAAGCGACTCATCAAGAAATGGCATAAGAATAACCGTTTATTATACGCTGTGACTCCCCGTTTTGCTGTTACATCTACTGATGAACAACTAGATCTAGCAAAAAAACTCTTAGATGAATTTCCTGATGTATATCTCCATACTCATTTATCAGAAAATAAAGACGAAGTTGCATTGGCATTAGAGTTATTTCCTGGGAATCAGGACTATCTGAATATTTATGAAAGGTTTGGATTGGTAGGAAAAAGATCTATTTTCGCTCATTGTATTTATCTTTCTGGATCTGAATTTGAGCGTTTGTCAAAGGCGGATTCTTCAATTGCTTTTTGCCCCACGTCTAATCTATTTCTAGGTAGTGGGCTTTTTAACTTGGCTCAAGCCAAATCAACTCAAACACCGGTTAAAGTCGGTTTGGGAACGGATATAGGTGGTGGAACTAGTTTTTCTATGTTGCAAACGATAAACGAAGCTTATAAGGTAGCGCAACTACAACAACAAAACTTATCTTCATTTAAGGCGTTATTTTTGGCTACGCTAGGTGGCGCGATCGCACTCTCCCTACAAGATAAAATTGGTAACTTTGATGTTGGTAAAGAAGCAGATTTTACAGTTTTAGATCCCAATGCTACCCCGCTAATGGCATTACGTAACAACGCCCAGACGCCCAGCACTCTCGATGAAATTGCCGATCAAGCCTTTGTACTTATGACTTTAGCTGATGATCGAGCAGTTCGTGCTACTCACATCATGGGAGAAATTGCTTACGCACGAGTTTGAAGTAAGGATTGGGGGGTAGCTCAGATCTTGCACCTTTAAATATAAATACTGAATTAACGCCACAAAAGTATCAAAGATTGAACTATAAAACATTCGTTTCCATTCCTCTTATAGAGGAATTTAGCTCTTAGACAGGGATTTATAATCCCTGGCTGATTTAAATGCAGTCACACTAGTTTAACACCTAAAGCGAAGCAAATTAGTTAAGTTGAAAGTAACCGAATCCCCTCTAGTTTTTGTAGTTTGGCGTCAAAGGTAACGGTTTCATTACATCCTGCTTGTTGATTTATCTTAGTCATTAAGAAATCGGAAAAATCTGTTTTATGTGTTTTCATCTGCTGTACTGCCCACCAAGCGGCTTCCCTATTTTCAAAATCAAATGCATCCGCTCTAAGTATTTTCTCTAAAACGTCAACTAACCACTGTGATTCATAGATTATTTCTACTACAAAGCAGCCCACTTTAGGTATTATTCTAACTTCACAAATATCTTCAAATTTCATCCCTGGTTTTACAGGAATTCTAATAGGAGACATAGAAGGAACCACAAAACCTTTATTAAACTCTTTTTTACCAATAGCCTGATTATTAAACTTTATTAAATTATGCTTTTTAGTAATAAAGCTTGGTATTTTAGGCTTGCCAGTAAATTTTGACTTGTCCTGGTTGTAAGCTTCTAAGGCTAAATAGTAAGAATTCCATGCATCCACATTTTGTTTTAAAACTAATTGAGCTACCTTTGCTGGTAATTTTTTATAATTCTCGTTATCTTTAAAGCCTTTGTCTAATTGTGACAAATTAAGTGGCTTATAACCATAAAAATAACCCTGTCTTTGATTATATTGAATAGTGTTGTAAAGACATCTAGAGAGCGATGTTATTTCTGCACAATAACTATACCACTCATGCGATTTTTTCATTACATGTTTTTCAACACTCTTCATTTTTTAAAGCCTCGATAATTTTTTCAGTCTTACGTTTCGACCTACGTTGACCATATAATCTAGCAGCAAAACTGGTAATAATTCCTATTAGCTCTTGCATTAACTCGTCTCGACCATTATCAGTCTGATTAACAATTTCTAGTTTGACATTCAGTCGTTTCAAAAGAATAGAGATACAACCAGTTCCAAACAAGCGCTAATCTATCTTTATGTTCAACCAACAAAACATCATAATCATCCGACTCTAGTAAGCTATTTAGTTTTTTTCTATTATCATTCAGACCACTTCCTATTTCTTTGACAATTTTGATAATCGTATAACCTTTAGCTACTGAGTACTGTGTTAGTCTATCGGCTTGTCTATCAAGGTTTGATTTATTTTCTGAAGAAGAAACACGGGCATATATAGCAACTTTAATAGAGTTATTGTTTTCTGTAATACTTTGAGGAGTAAAGTCAACTAGGACTGTGCCTGACAGTGATTGTTTTGCAGGATGAGGTAATTTACCTGCTTTCCACCAACGCCAAGCAGTTTTATAACTTACTCCAATATGTTCCGCGTACTGTGATAATTTCATATTCACAGTATAACAATACTTGTCTATTCTTGGGAATATTTGTCTATATTCATAACAAAAGTTTATCATACCAATACGAGCGAAATCAATAGAAATAATTGCTTTTGAAAAGCCGAAACTCAACAAAAGTTACTTTTTTATAAGAAAAATGGAGAAGTACGAAATTTTTGTGCAAATTTCGTATTTTAGGCAAGAAAGGATCACGGAGAGTAAAAAGATGTATCCGGATCTATCTCTGCACCTTAAATTGAGAAATAATTGAGCGTAGTCCTTGCGCAGCATCATCGAGTTGCTCAACAGCGCGGTTAGTTTCTTTGAGGGATTGTAGAGTTTGCTGTGAACCTTCACTTAGTTGCGCGATCGCGCCACTGATTTGCTGTGCGCCCTCAAATTGCTGCTCCATGATGTGACTGACTTCTTCAAACTGTGGTGTCAAACTCTGGACTTGCTCAATCACTAAAGCAATTTGCCCACTGATCCTATTTACCTTTTCTACAGCGTCACTCACTTCTTGGTTAAATTGATCCATTTGCATCACCCCTGCAGAAACAGAGGATTGCATCTCTTTAACCATCTGCTCAATTTCCAAAGTAGCAACTGCTGTTTGATCTGCTAGTCGTCGGATTTCTCTAGCTACCACAGCGAAACCTGCTCCATACTCCCCTGCTTTTTCCGCTTCAATTGCAGCGTTCAGCGAAAGTAAATTTGTCTGATCTGCCACCTTGGTAATGGTGGTGACGACAGTGTTAATATTATTAGCTTTTTCATTCATTACCCCAAGTGTAGAAGCAATAGAAGTTGTGGCTGCAGCCAAAGAACCCATCGCGCTTGCCATTTGCATCAAATCTGATTGACTATTATTAGCTGCTAATGCAGTTGCTTGCGCTTGATTGGTAATGTTGTCCATAGTCTTGACAAGTTGTCCAGAAGTTGCAGCAATCTCACCAGAGGTTGCGCTAACTTCGTTGGTAGAAGCACTTTGCTCTACGAGGGTCGCTTCTAACTGCTTCCCAGATGCAGCAATTTGGGTAGCGGAACTAGTGATTTGAATACCAGATTTTTGCACCTGAGATATCAATGAATTCAAGCTTTGGGTCATATGATCGAAGGCTGCCAGTATTTGACCGAGCTCTGTTTTATCTTGGGTGAGTTTAACAGAATGAGTCAGGTTACCCTCTGCTATTTGTGATGCGGATGTAACCACTTGCGGTAACTGTCGCTTTAGAGGTAACCCATTCTTTAGACCAACAATAATCGTAGCGACAATCGCTAATATAGTCGTCAGCCAAATCATCGTGAACATGAATGAACGTTCTTTCTCAAGTTGCTGCTTACGCTGATTCACTGCAGCTTCCACTAAATTGCTGAACTGTTGTCGCGTAACATCGATATTTTGGGCTCGATTGTTACTGAGCAATGGAGTTACTTGTGCTAGGTTGTTAGCGTCGATTAAGCGGAAAATTTCTTGACAGGTGCTATGGAATTGTTCTCCTTGTGCAATCAGACTATCGATTAGTGTTTTGAGAGAGTTTGTTAACTGTTCATCTTGAGGAATAGTAGCAGCCTCCCTGAACTCTTGAGCATTTTTATTGAAAGATCCGTAGACTGCATCAAAGGACTTTTTGAAGCTTTGGTCTTTGGGAATAAGTGCATAACCACGCACAATTCGTAACATTTTAGAAATGTCGTAGGCTGTTTGCTCTAATTCTTTATTAGTCGCTTGAAGTTTAAAAACTTGGTTGTTTAAATCAGAAACTTTTTGAACCGTTGAGATGATGACTAAACCCTGGATGATTAAGAAAATTAACGGAACCGAGTAGCCGATTAGAAAGCGATTAGCAATTTTATTTAACATCTTCCGAAGTTATCCTATGTATTTTTTTGACTCGGCTTTTAATTATCTTTGATTTTATCCTCCTGGTGGATCGAGAACAAAAAGCTTTATATCGATCTAGCTCTGCACCTTAAATTGAGAAATAATTGAGCGTAGTCCTTGCGCAGCATCATCGAGTTGCTCAACGGCGCGGTTAGTTTCTTTAAGGGATTCTAGGGTTTGCTGTGAACCTTCACTTAATTGCGCGATCGCGCCACTGATTTGCTGTGCGCCCTCAAATTGCTGCTCCATGATGTGACCGACTTCTTCAAACCGTGGTGTCAAACTCTGCACTTGCTCAATCACTAAAGCAATTTGCCCACTGATCGTATTTACCTTTTCTACAGCGACACTCACCTCTTGATTAAATTTATCCATTTGCATCACACCAGCAGAAACAGAAGATTGCATTTCTTTAACCATCTGCTCAATTTCTAAGGTAGCAACTGCTGTTTGATCTGCTAGTCGTCGGATTTCTCTGGCTACCACAGCGAACCCTGCTCCATATTCTCCTGCTTTTTCCGCTTCAATTGCAGCGTTCAGCGAAAGCAAATTCGTTTGATCTGCCACCTTGGTAATGGTGGTGACTATAGTGTTAATATTATTGGCTTTTTCATTCATTATCCCAAGTGTAGAAGCAATAGAAGTTGTGGCTACAGCCAAAGAACGCATGGCGCTTGCCATTTGCATCAAATCTGATTGACTATTATTAGCTGCTAATGCAGTTGCTTGCGCTTTCTCGCTAATGTTGTCCATAGTCTTAACAAGCTGACCAGAAGTTGCAGCAATTTCGCCAGAGGTTGCACTAACTTCGTTGGTAGAAGCTGTTTGCTCTACGAGGGTCGCTTCTAACTGCTTTCCAGATGCAGCAATTTTGGTGGTGGAACTAGTGATTTGAATCCCAACTTTATTAGTCTGTAAAATTAACGAGTTTAGGTTTTTCTTCATTTTGTAGAATGCATCCTGCAATTTACCGATTTCGTCGTTGCTCTCAGCAGGTTGCACAAGACCGGTGAGATCCCCTTGAGCAATTTGTTCAGCAACAGTCACCACACGGTTAATTTTCGCTCCCATAGGTTTGGCGATTGTATTACTGAAGTAAAATCCAAAAATAATTGCTGTTAAGGGACCAATAGTCATGCCTACAAGTACCCAAAAATTTGTTTTGCTGATATTTTGATTTGCATTTGTTGCTTCGCGCTCTTCTAGTTTCTCGTTGTATTGTAAAAGGTTGACGAGTGCTGTTTCTGATTTATTGTAGGCAGGGCGTTCAGTAGATTGTAAATAATCAGATATCTTTTTTCGTGGTAGACCAGCAGCTTTTGCTTGTGTAGATTCTGGTGTATTGGCTTTGTTCTGAGTCGGTAAGTCAATTTGGACGGGTTTAGGGTCATTAATCTTCAGTTGTGTAAATTCTTCTATTAGCCTGATAACTTCGTTAATACTGTTTTGCCATGTTTGTAAAGCAGGTAATAAAGCTTGGTATAGTGTTTCTTCTTCAGACTCCCTCGAAAGTTTTTTATAATCTTCAAACCTTGCATCTAGAAGTTTCATATTTGCTTTCAACTTTTCTAATTCTTGGAGCTTAAGATCTGCGGGGTAGTCAGGAGAAAGCTGCACTCTCAATTCACTTTGAATTGCAGTCTGTGCAAGACGCATTTTTGATAAATTAACAATACTAGGAAAAGCATTGTTAGTAATTGTATCAAGATTTTGACTTAAGCTGTTGCTACCTATCCAGCCAATGATAGCTACAACTAATACTATTAGACCAAGAAAAATAAATCCGGAGAAAAGGCGTGCTTGCAAGCTAAAGTTTTTCATCAAATCAATTCCTTATTGAAAGAGGCAGTAGGGAATATTAATTTTTCATCCTTGGCTATGATAGCTGTTTCATGGGGACTACTTTCTTCAAGAAGGAGGCTATAACCGAGGCTATTAAGGTATTCAAACCCCTACCAATCTTCCAGAATAAGGGAAAACAGTGGGTGCTACAAGCTGGCAAAGCCAGACGCCAGTTGCCTACGTCGGTAAACCCGTCTGCAGAACTGGCTCCCCTGATCCCTTTCATTTGCTTTGACTGTTAAAACATCCTCTTAAATTGAGAAATAATCGAGCGTAGTCCTTGTGCAGCATAATCCAATTGCTCAACTGCGCGTTTAGTTTTTTTAAGGGATTCTAGGGTTTGCTGTGAACCTTACAGGAACCCTATCAGTAATGATCTTTCGACTGGGAGGGGAATGGCTAGCACTTCTTTTTGAATTCAAAATTCAAAATTCAAAATTCAAAATTAATAAGAAATAAAAATTTTGATTTTTGAATTGTTTTGACACAACCGTGTGTCACTAGCTGTGCACCTTAAATTGAGAAATAATTGAGCGTAGTCCTTGCGCAGCATCATCGAGTTGCTCAACAGCGCGGTTAGTTTCTTTGAGGGATTCTAGGTTTTGCTGTGAACCTTGGCTTAGTTGTGCGATCGCGCCACTGATTTGCTGTGCACCCTCAAATTGCTGCTCCATGATGTGACTCACCTCTTCAAAACGTGGTGTTAAACTCTGCACTTGCTCAATCACCAAGGCGATTTGTCCGCTGATTTGATTTACCTGCTCTACAGCGCGACTCACCTCTTGATTGAATTTATCCATTTGCATCACACCAGCAGAAACAGAAGATTGCATCTCTTTAACCATCTGCTCAATTTCTAAAGTTGCGACTGCTGTTTGATCTGCTAAACGTCTAATTTCTCTAGCGACAACAGCAAACCCTGCTCCATATTCTCCTGCTTTTTCCGCTTCAATTGCAGCGTTCAATGAAAGTAAATTGGTCTGATCCGCCACTTTAGTAATGGTGGTGACGACAGTGTTAATATTATTGGCTTTTTCATTCATCACCCCAAGAGTAGATGCAATAGTAGTTGTAGCAGCAGCCAGATGACGCATCGCAGTTGCCATTACCATTAGGTCTGATTGACTATTATTAGCTGCCAAAGCAGTTTCTTGAGCTTTATTAGTAATATTATCCATAGTCTTTACCAGTTGCCCAGATGTTGCAGCAATTTCCCCAGAAGTAGCACTAACTTGGTTGGTAGAAGCAGTTTGCTCTACAAGGGTGGCTTCTAGCTGCTTACCGGATGCTGCTATATGAGTTGCAGAACTAGTGATTTGGATCCCAGACTTTTGCGCCTGAGATATCAATGTATTCAAGCTTTTCGTCATATTATGAAAGGCTTTCAGTATTTGACCAAGCTCCGTTTGATCTTGAGTCACTTCAATCGTCCCGATTAAATTACCATCTGCAATTTGTTCGGCTGATGCAACAACTTGGGGTAGCTGTCGTTTGAGAGGTAAACTAATTCTTAGACCAATAATGATTGTGGTAAGAACTGCTAATATAGTGCTCAACCAAATTATCGTGAACATGTACGAACGTGCTTGATCAAGTTGCTGCTTACGCCGATTGATCGCAGCTTCGACCGAATCGTTGAATTGCCGTCGCTTAACGTCAATATTTTGTGCTTCGTTGTTACTAAGTTGTGGAGTGACTTGTGCTAAGTTGTTAGCATCAATTAGGCGGAAAATTTCTAGATAGTTGCTATGTAATTGATTTCCCTCTGCAATAAAATTATTCGCTTGTGTCAACAGAGAGTTTGTCAACTGTTCGTCTTCAGGAATAGCAACAGCCTCTCTTAGTTGTTGAGCATTTTTATTGAAAGATTCGTAGGCACTATCAAAGGAACGTTTAAACGTTTGGTCTTTGGGTAGAACTGCGTAACCAAGGACAATTCGTAACATTTTAGAAATGTCGTAAGACAATTGCTCTAATTGTGTGTTAGTAGCTTGAAGTTTCAAAACCTGGTTGTCTAAATTCGTCACCTGGTTAACTGTTGAGATGATAACCAAACCCTGAATAATTAAGAAAGCTAACGGCACTGAATATCCGACAAGAAAGCGATTACCAATTTTATTCAACATCTGCGTATTTTTTTGCTTAAATATATTGATTAGGCAAATAATATCATGTCCGTCTAAAAAGTTATGATATTTAACCTGCACTCTTTCTCTCGCAAGCGGGTGTGTGAGGGCTTATATAAATGGTTCGTTTTGTTCCGTAGAATGTACATCCAGTATATCTTTAAGCATAAATACTTATCATGGCTTTAAGTTACAGTTTTTCATGCAATAGATTTCCTTTCTATTTATTAAGCCTTTGAATCCTTCGTTGCAGGGCGGCTGCACCAGCGCGATCGCCATTATATTCTTTCAGAAGAGACAAATGAATCAGCGCCTCGTAGTAATTTGGTTCAAGATAAATTGCTTTTTGGAAATACAGCTCTGCTTGCTTATGATCCCTTTTTGCCTGATACACTTCGCCTAATAATAAGTAAGCTTGAGCATCAGTAGTGTGGTGTTCTAAATAACTTTTGCATAGGGTTGCAGCTTCATCTAACCGCCCTTCATCTGCCAAGTTTCTGACTGTCTCAAGATCGGGAATTGTAACAACTGATGTTGCTGGAACTGTTATATCAAGTTTCCCAGGAAATGTGGTCTCAGGTTTTTGAAGTGCCTCTTTTGCTTTTGCCACAGGTAACTTATCCGTTACAGTCGTTACCTTATCTGCTACCTTTCGGTACGCAAAACTAAACGGATAGCGAACTGATACAAATCGATTGTTTGGTATACTGCTAGCCTCAGCAGAACCCATAAACAATACACCTTTGGGTGTTAATAAGCGCTCTAAAATATTAATAACCTGGGAAGCTGTAGAAGAATCAAAGTAAATTAATAAGTTACGACAGAAAATGATATCATATTTTTTATTTGCTAAAAACAAAGGCTCTAAGATATTACCATGAATAAAATTCACTGTATTACGTACCAATTTGGATAACTGATAACTCTCTGCTGTTAACTGAAAATAGCGTTCCCTCTCTACTAGATCTTGACCGCGAAAAGAATTCTTGTTGTAAACAGCTTTTTGAGCTTTTTCTAGCGCTTTTTTGCTAATATCAACAGCGTCTATACGAAATTTTTCCGGGGTTATACCTGCATTGAGCAGAACCATGGAAATTGAATAAGGCTCTTCTCCAGAAGAACAGGGAACACTCAACACGCGTAGAATGTTATCGTTTTGGTTAGGTAACCACTCAGATTTAACGTAATGTTCAAGAAAGGTGAACGGTTTGTGATCGCGAAAAAACCAAGTTTCTGGGACAACCACAAGTTCAATCAGTTCTTCCAGTTCTTGGTTTGATGTTTGCAATCGTTGCAGATACGAGCGTAAATCAGCTAAACCACAGGCTAACCTCCGCTTTTCTATAGCTAGCGAAATTTTCTGAGAACCAATCACACCTACCTCCAGACCAATTTTATCCTTTAGCAGTGCTTCTATTTTTGCCTGTATCATGAATATTCCCCTGCTAATAGGTACTTGTGTTGTGAATCTGATAGCAAATTCTCTAACCGGATAAGTTGGATCATCCGTCTGTCATCCATAATGATTCCTCCTAAATAGGAAGTTTCATCTAATTGGGCTTCTATATTCATGAGTTCCGTATTTGGTTTATTTAAAGTTTCTGTGACTCGTTCCCCCATTAAGCCAAGGTAGCGCTTAGTTTTATCTTTACCTATGTAGTTGACCATTATAATCCGTGTACTCAAGTACGAACGACTAGGATTGCCTTGAATTAGATGGCACAGATCGATAACAGGCACGATCATACCCCGGTAGTTGAACAACCCTACAACATAGTCAGGAACATGGTGAACCTTTCTGAGAAGGACTCTAGGGATAATTTCAGTAACTTGAGAACTATCAAGAGCATAAAGATCATCCCCAACATAGAAGAGTAACATTAACATTTGTTTAATGATACGTATTATTTATTATGTGCTACTAAGAAATCTTAGCCTAAAAATCAAAGGAAGTAACGCAAACCATACTTTATGGTATAATGTCTTGCAGATTACTTAAGCGAGAGATTGTCCAGTAATAGAAGAACTATCTCCAAACTTAAGAATGGTAAACTTATGCCATTGTTGAATTTCACCATTTTTACAGTAAATTTTTGCCTACTATTAAGGCTTGATTATTGATTGACCATTGTGGATTCACGCTACCAGTGAGAGAAAATCAGATAATTTCTGTGCTTCTAATCGCCTATAAAATGTACTCACAAAAAAAATGAGAAATACGCTATGACAAAACCAGAAGACCAAACTAAAGATGCATACAAACGCATTGTGGAATCTGCTAGTCGCTTAAAAGTTCAACTCAATGAGCAAGAATTGGAACGTTGGATGAAGGCGATCACTGAGGCAACAGGTGACGAAGATATTGTCGTGGATAAAGAAACAGGTGTTTTTGGCCATAAAGTCACCATGTTGGATTTCGATCCGCAAGAGGTGGCACGATTTCGTGCCATTGGCAAAATAGTAGAATTTGACGACATTCCTGGTGTTGTAGAAACTGCGCTGGCGCTGTCTGGATCAGCGGCTCAATCCAAGATTCAAAGCTATCCTGGTGATTGTGACTACTTTGAGCGGGTGAATATCATTGCACCTACCCGTGCTGAAGCCTGCCAGATTCTTTCCCAACTGATGCGAGAGAAGTCACTCAAGGCTTTGTCTGGTCCCAATTACCAACTAATTGAGGTGAAGTTTGGTAGTTACCCCCAACAAGTGATTAGGGGGGAACACACTCTACGGGCTGGTTCACCAATTACCTGGCTACCCAATGACATTGTTGCAGGTCAAATCGAGGCGACAGATATGCTTGGCAATCCCGTGGTCATCACCTGGGATTCGGTAGCACACGACCCCGGTTGGTGCAAGCTGGACTGGCTGATCGCTGATACGATACGCGGTCAGTTGTGCAATGCAGGTAACATGTTAGACGTCACCTGGGAAGCACCAGATGGTACGATCACTCCACTGGATGGCTATCTCGACGGCTACTTCCAAGAAGTTTACCTGGATGCTGAGTCAGTCCCAATCTTTTCCAAGCTAGTCAAGCACGTCTCCACTGATGTCATGGATGATTATGTGGCGCGATTAGAAAATGAAGTCAAAAAATGTCTCAAAACCGATGATCTTAACTACGGAAAAGCAGCCAAGCGCATGTACAACATCTTCCGACTGAACGGGCGCTATGAAGAAGCAGCCTTTCTGCGTGAGTTGTTCGATGAACCTGCGTCGCTACTGTATCAAGTCCATGCACTCGTGAGAACTGTTCAAGAAGCTAGGGACAAAGCGACTGTTTTTGATATTGAGAACATTCTTGATCAGACCGATGAACTGATCATTGCGGTCGTCAAGGTTTTGGAAGGGGAAGAGGAATTGGAGATCGTGCGTTATCTGCTGCGCATATACCGCATTCTGTGTCGTCAGGAACCAGGTACTCGCCTCAGTTCTGAAGTGGATGTAGCCCAAGCAGAGGTGATGAAAATTGTCAACAATTTCTTCTATGAAAAGATGACAGGATTACCTACTATTAAGGCTTATCTTGAGGCTGCTCAGGGGTTAAGAGCCGGGAAATAAATTTCCCGGATCAAAGCTCAAACCCATTTTATTGGGTTAAAAGATTACCCAGTGAGCTTTTAGCTTAATGCGAGCTAAAGCGCCCGAACTTTAGTTCAGGGCGAATTTTCAGGCAAAACCTACGCAGTATTGAGATCCTTTGGCTCTTTTCAACTAGCCAAAGGATCTGATTGAAAGTCGAATCAATCTCCCCTTTTAGGAGTGGTAGCAATATCTAGGTTTGCTTGAGAAGCAATTAATTCTTCTATATTGCTTAATAATCTCTTACAAAGTTTGTCAAGGGGAATATCGTTAGGATCACATCCGAATGGATCTTCAATTTCTAAACCGATACTCAAAAGTACTTGATTTTTGATATCACGAATAACAGATATTTTAAAATTGAGAGCTAACTTAAACCAATTATTGCGTTCAAAATTCATATAAATTATTTTCTTAAGAAGGGTGTGGAGTGTAGGGTATTCCCTACACCCTAGTTTTGTTGAAACCTATTTACGCTTGATGATGAAATGGGCATTTACCCGTAGATGGTTCTTTTTCCCAAGGATTTGGCGTATAGAAATAATTGGGCTTGAGTAGGCGATTTTCAAACTCTAAGGGGTAGACTGGTACGGTTGAAGCCGATAGTGGTGGAATAAGCCAGCGCCAGTCACCATAAACCTGGCGATCGCAGGAGTTATGCCAATTCCCCCCGCAAAAAATATAACGGAGTTTTCATCTTCTAAAACAAACTCACCTCTTGGTTGAGAAATACGTAACAAAGCTTCTGAATCAGCGCGATCGCACAGCCAACGGGAAAATAGTCCTAATTCTTCTCGTTTAACTGTGACTTCGTATTGCTCGGTTTGATCAGCAAGCGAACTTAAAGTATAAGCACGAGTCACCCAAGAACCATCCACCCGTCCTTGCACTAGTATATGCTGTCCAGGTTTCGAGGCAACGACTTCTTCGTAAACAGGGCGGAATTGGAAGCGCATCATTCCTCGCCCCAAATCTTCTTTGTTCACGAGTTCAGCTATAGCAAGATTTGCTGAACCTAGCATTTCTTCAACTAAAGGCTGACAACTACCGCAGATCATCGTTACTTGTGTTTGTTCGATAATTCCCTCTATAGACTGACATTCATCTTGGCTATACCCTAAATCTAAGAGGTAGGGAAGCAACTCTTGAGCGTCAATTTGCCCACTTTGATCCAAGTCGATCACGTCAAATCGCAAGCGAGCAAATTGTTGAGCCGACAGAGATTGGCGCAGTATTGCGGATAGTTCTGACACGATATCTGCACCACTCAACTGAGTGGAACCTGTCAGGATTTCTGGAGGATCATTGTTTATCTCGCCGTGTAGCCATTTGGATAATCCTTGGGCGATCGCATCTGGCTCTAGCCAAGGTAAGGCAATACTACCAATGGGTAAGGACAAAGTACGACGAAACCTCAATTCCTTTTTGTGCATTAACAGGTGGGAAAATAAAGGTGCGTGGCGTAAGATTAGAGTTTCTATATTCAACCCGCGTATGAGACTTTCCGCTTCAGCCAAGCGATCGCCAACTTGTCCGTTTGGACAAGCAGGTGCAACCCAAGCTAGACGTCTAATACCCTTGTTTTGAGCTATCTTGATCCAAGATCGAGTGAGCGACACCACATCAGATAAGTCTGTTGGCATGATGAAAATTACTGCTGCCTCAGCACCGTCAAAATCCTCTGGTAAAATGTTTTGAGAAATTAAATTTGGATTGAACCACTCTCCACTAACTAGGCTTGTTGAAGCAGCGATCGTTGGAAAACGAGAGATTCTAGCAATAATAATGCTTCTTCAAAATTGAAAATTTGCTTTATTTTTTTGAAGTGCTAATATGAAATCTAGATACCGAATCATTTAAGCTGAGCGAGGCTTCGTTAAGTTGCTCGATAGCAGCATACGTTTTCCGTAACGAGTTTTTTATTTGTAACATTCCTTGATTCAAATATATCATTGAATCACTTATTTTTTTTGTATTTTTAGATTGATGCTGCATTCCAATACTCACACTTTCAAAATTTGGTAATAAAGCTTGTACCTGATCAATAATTTTTGTGAAATCTGCACTGATTTTATTAATTTGCCTAACCTCTTCGCGAACTTTTACCATGAATTGTTCTACTTCTTCCACTCCAAATGAAACCGCTAGCTGGGTATCATCAACTATCTGTTTAATTTCTAAAGCAGCTACAGCAGTTTGGTCAGCAAGTCGTCTAATCTCTCTAGAAACAACAGAAAAACCAGTTCCATACTCGCCCGCTTTCTCTGATTCAATTGCGGCATTCAGAGAAAGAATATTAATTTGCTCTGCTAACTTTGCCATTGTAGTAACAACAAATGTAATTTTTTCTCCTCTCTCCTTAATAGTTTGCAACCTGTTATAAATATTGTTTGAAGCAGTTTCCATATTTTGCATGTTATCTTCCATGTGAACTAGCTCTGATTGACCTCTACTAGCAAATTCAGCGGTTTCCTCTGACATGCAAGTGACTTCAGACATTTTTTGCACCAGGTTTTCGATGAGTTGTGAAATTTCCTTGATAGATAAAAACGAATTATCAGTCGATTCCGTCTGGTTCATTATAACTACTTCTTGTTGGTTTGCCATCGTTAACAACTCTGTAGCTGACGAAGAAACTTTAATTCCAGATTCTTGAGTGTTTTTAATCAAAGAACTTAAATCTTGAACCATGTATCTAACAGCAAGCAACAATTCTCCAATTTCATCCTTAGAATCAACGAAGATATTCGGTGTCAAATTGCCACGAGCAATATCTTTAGTAATAGCAACAACCTGAATAAGGCGCTCTGAGATTTCACGCGATACTTTGAAAACAAAAAAGCTAGAAATTACTAGAGCAGTCAGGCTTAACAAAAGGTAAATTAACCGCGTGTTCTCGTAATATTGAATACGTCGCTCAATTATCTTATCTAGTTCTTTTCGTGCAACTGTCCATAGTTCCGAACCTTTACGAAGTACTTCATCCCCTAACTGAAAAAAATCCTGCTTGAGAATATCTCCTTTATCTGTTCTAGCAAGTTGTATTAACCTTTCGCTAAACTTTGTAACAGCAGTTTTGTAAAGGCTTTCACCCGGTGGAATATTCATTTGTAAAGAGGGAACTATACCAAAAAAATTCTTATTTTCTCGTATAGAAGTTGCAATTCCTTGGACGATCCTGTCCAAATCTGCTTGTTGCAGTGATAATGCATAAACTTCTAGTTTGACTCTTTGTTCATTTGTTAATCGCGGCTGTGAGGTTAAGCTTTCAGCAAACAGCAAAGCTTCTCCGACTCGTTGTTGAGCTTCTGGGATCGCTGCAAGAACAACATCCATCAAATAATACGAGTCTAGAACTGGATCTAAAATTGAATTTGAGGTATCACCGACTCTGCTAATCAGTCCACGTACATGTTGTATTAAATCATTATAGTGCTGCTCTAAGTTTTCTTGAGAGATTGTCTGGTTGTTGCGTAATGTCTGCCATTCGGCTGCAAGTTTTGCTGGTATTAACTGCTCCATTCCTGCCGATCGCAAACCCGACAGGGTGATTTTTAGAACTTCCCCCAAAGCTTTGGTTTCTTTTTCAAGATTCTCAAAATTCTTGTCAATGCTCTGGGCTGTAGCTTCTAACTCATTGAAAACTGAGAGATCGCCTCTACGCGCTACTTTTCCGAGTCTTTGGTGCTGTGGAACCAAGACTAACAGATGGGTTAAAGGTTCTAAAAATCTATTGCCAAAAATTTCTAAACGACCGACATTAATATTGTCGGTAATGCCTGAAACTGTAAAATACAACAGCATCAATATCGGTACAGAAAAGGAAAGAATGCTCAGCCTAAGTTTTTGTGATATTTTCAACGATCTTGGACAGAACCCCATAACACTCTATTGCTGGCTGTTCAGCTATACTTTGTTACCTAATTCTCCCGTTCTTGCAAAATTTGTCAAGTTTGTGAAAAACTAAGTACACATATTCCCTATTATCTACCTTAACTTTTACAACTCCTGCACAAATTGCTGTATGCAACAAAATATCGTTAATGATTGCTGGAACCATATTGGCGTGGAAGGCGATCGCTCCTGTACCGAGTTAACAACCTTCATTCATTGTCGTAACTGTCCTGTTTACTCGGCAGCTGGGCGCAGCTTATTAGAACGAGAAGCACCAGTAGAATATTTGAATGAGTGGACTAGCATACTCTCAAAAACTCAGTCAGAACATTCTGTTTCTGCATCCCAACTTAGCACAACAGTGCTTGGTCTTGCACAAACCATATCAGTAATGATCTTTCGACTGGGCGGCGAATGGCTAGCACTACCAGTGCGTCTATTCCAAGAAGTGACACAACCGTGTACTATTCATAGTATACCCCACCGAACTAACGAACTTTTTCTCGGCTTAGTTAATATTCGCGGCGAAATTTTAATGTGCGTTTCCCTCAGCCATCTCCTCGATTTAGAAACCATAGCTGACTCAACTAATCATCTAAGTTCAGTTACTCCTCAACGAATGGTAGTTGTGGGAACAAATGAAGAAAGATGGGTTTTTACCGTTGATGAAGTGTGTGGAATTCACCGCTTCCACAATCAAGAGCTACAAGCCGCCCCTGTAGTCATTTCCAAAGCAACAGAGGCTTACACAAAAGGCGTAATTCACTGGCAAGATCAAAAAGTGAATTATTTAGATTCTGATTTATTATTTTATACTTTAAATCGGAGGGTGTTGTGACAGACAGCAAACACGATATTACAACTGATCTCTCTTTACTGGGTATATTTCGCTCAGAGGTTATAACCCAAACAGCCATTATCCAGGAAGGAGTGTTAGCTCTACAAAACCAAAGCCAATCTCGCCAGACATTAGAAAACATGATGAGAGCAGCCCATTCGATCCAAGGGGCTGCCACAATTGTCGAAATCGACCCCGTCGTGACACTGGCTGGATTTTTAGAGGACTACTTTATTGGTGCTGCTAAGCAAAACATTAACCTTGAACCAAACCAGATAGATTTGCTGCAACAAGCAGTTAATTGGCTCCAGAACCTTAGCCAAACAGTAGATGAAGATCTAGATAATTGGCTATCACAACATCTGGATGAGGTTAATAGGATTATACAGGGAATTCGGGCATGGGGCACGGGGCATGGGGCAATGGGAGCAGAGGAGCTCTTGAGCCAGCGCCGTACTTTGGTTTCCAAAGTTGAAGCGACTGGCGTGAGTGGGGGGGACTCTCTTTCCCCAGAGGGGAAAGGGGAAGTTTCCTTGGGAACCTCTTCAGATTCTCAGCCCAAGAGCCCTACAGTAACGCAGTCAGTGAGTTCTGGTGAGCCTCAGGTTGTTAGCCCTTCTGTGGTAGAAATTAAGGATACTTCTATGTTGGATTTGTTTCGACTGGAAGTGGAAGCGCAAGGGGCTATATTAAATGAGGGCTTGTTATCTCTCGAAAGTCAGCCGCAGTCTGCGCAAGCGCTTGAGTCCTTAATGCGGGCTGCGCATTCGGTGAAGGGAGCAGCTCGGATTGTTGGGATCGATGCGGCGGTTCAATTGGCTCACGTCATGGAGGACTGCTTTGTTGCTGCTCAGAACCATGCGGTTACCTTAGATGGAGATGATGTAGATGTGCTATTGTCAGGGGTTGATTTACTCATAAATATTAGCCAGCTTGAGCCTACGGATTTAAACCCTTGGTTGTCACAACACGTTGGAGAAATTGCAGCAACTAAAGAAGCAGTTACTGCTATATTCACACCTGGCGCAGTTGCTAAGGTAAAGGTGCAACGCCCACAGGAGCAAGTTAACAGCGCACCCCCAGATAAGCCCAAATTAGATGTTACAGCTGGTTCCGAAAAATCACTAGCAACTACAGCTAACGAGTTAGCTACAACAACATCCAGTCAACTGGAACCAATTAACCAATCAACAACATCACAGCTAACTCCTGCGACAGATCGGGTTGTGCGGGTTAGTGCCGAAAATTTAAATCGCATCATGGGTTTAGCAGGGGAATCGTTAATTGAAGCGAACTGGCTACAACCGTTTGCTGATTCTCTGATAGTTTTAAAGAGACGACAATTAGAATTGGCAAAAATTCTTGAAGACTTGCAGAACTCTTCCTCATCGAACCAACCTGCTCAAAGCAGTGAGAAAGATTTAGAAAAAGCGCGACAAAAGGAGCGAGAATGTAGGGAGATTTTGGGCGATCGCCTAAACGAACTAGAATTATTTGCCCGTCGCAACACCACTCTTTCTGATCGGCTCTATAGAGAAGTAATTGCTTCTAACATGCGTCCGTTCACCGATGGGGTACAGGGATTTCCCCGCATGATTCGGGATTTGGCAAGAAAGCTGGGTAAGCAGGTGAAATTAGAAATTCTTGGCAAATCTACCCCTGTAGATCGGGATATTTTAAAGAAACTAGAAGCCCCCCTCACCCATATTCTACGTAATGCCGTTGATCATGGTATTGAACTTCCCCCAGAAAGGTTAGCTGCTGGTAAACCTGAAGAAGGGACGCTCAAACTCGAAGCGTTTCACCGAGGAGGGATGTTAGCTATTACCATTTCTGATGATGGTAAAGGAATTAACCCAGAGTGGCTACGGCAAAAAGTTGTTAGCAAAAACCTGACTAATGCAGAAATGGCTGCACAACTTAGCGACAGCGAACTGATGGAATTTTTGTTTTTGCCTGGTTTTTCCACAGCGAAGCAGGTTACTGAAATTTCTGGTCGCGGTGTTGGTCTGGATATAGCCAAGACTATGGCACAAGAAGTTGGTGGTAACGTCCGAGTAAGTTCTCAACCCGGAATGGGTACAACTTTTAATTTCCAGTTACCCTTAACACTGTCTGTTGTTCGCACCTTACTAGTAGAAATATCCGGTGAACCCTATGCCTTCCCGTTAGCACGTATCGACCAGATTGTAATTGTTAATAAAAAAGAAATCTCCTCGGTTGAGAACCGACAATACTTTACACTAGACAACAAAAATATCGGTTTAGTAGCTGCCCATCAAGTATTGGAGTTGCAGGAATTTCCCTCAAACTCCGACACTTTGTCTGTCGTAGTGATTAGTGAACAATCAGATTATTACGGCTTAGTAGTAGATCGATTTTTGGGTGAACATGATCTAGTTGTCAGACCATTAGATCCCCGGCTAGGTAAAGTCCAAGATATGAGTGCTGCTGCTCTTATGGGTGATGGTTCTCTAATTCTGATTGTGGACGTTTCTGATATAATGCGTTCTATTGATAATCTGCTTAATAACCGTCGCTTGGCTCATTTCAGCAATGATGCAGGCATTGCCGTGTTAGACTCTCGCAAGAGCATTCTCGTGGTTGATGATTCAATTACAGTACGTGAAATGGAGCGAAGATTACTAGAAAATAAAGGATACCAAGTAGATGTTGCAGTAAATGGTATGGAGGGTTGGCACGCGGTCTGTGCTAAAAACTATGATTTAGTAATAAGCGATGTAGATATGCCTCGCATGAACGGGATAGAGTTTGTGAGTAAGATTAAAAATGACCCAAGATTAAATTCTATTCCTGTGATTATTGTCTCCTATAAAGACAGTGAAGAACACCGCGTTCAAGGTTTAACCGCAGGAGCTGATTATTACTTAACCAAAGCCAGTTTCCATGACGAGACCTTGGTGAATGCGGTGATTGATTTAATTGGGGCATAGGGGACTGGGGCACGGGGCATGGTGTGAAAATGATAAGTAAGTGGTAAATATACTTGGTTTTGAATGTACAAAAATATATCTGTGTATTTCCCTTGTCTTGACCTATCGCGTATTCCCAATTCCCATTACCCCAATCCCCGATGCCCCAATCCCCGATGCCCCATGCCCCATGCCCCATGCCCCATGCCCCATGCCCTATGCCCTATGCCCTATGAAAGTTGCTATTGTAAATGAGATGATCATGAGTGTAGAGATCCTGCGGCGCATCTTGCTCACAATTCCTGATTGTCAACTGGCTTGGGTTGCACACGATGGTGCTGATGCAGTCGCCAAGTGTGCCAAAGATACACCCGACTTAATTCTGATGGATTTATTCATCCCAATTATGGATGGGGTAGAGGCGACTCGCCAGATTATGAAAAACTTTCCCTGCGCTATTTTAATTGTGACAGGGAGTGTTGATAAAAATGTAGCTAAAGTATTTGAAGCTTTGGGATATGGTGCACTCGATGCAGTGAGTACACCGGTTTTGGGATCTAGCGGGAGCGAAGAGTTACTGAGTAAAATTGCCACTATTCGTAAACTGCTGGCAAAATCGACCTCTAGTGGAAAAAGTAATACTTTGACCAAAGCTACTACAGTGCAATCAACCTTCACCTCGTCGGTTCCACCACTGGTAGCGATCGGCTGTTCTACTGGTGGACCAAATGCATTAGCAAAAATCCTTGGGGAGTTACCTGCAAATTTTGGTGCATCGGTGGTGATTGTCCAACATTTAGATGCTTATTTTGCGACGGGTTTAATTGAATGGTTGAATCAGCAGACCCCTTTACCAGTTTTAATGGCATCTGCTGGCGATCGTCCAGAAGTTGGCAAAGTATTGATTGCTGTAACAAACGATCATTTGTGTTTGCAATCAAACATGACTTTAAAATACACGCGAGATCCTATTGATTATCCTTATCGTCCCTCGGTTGATGTATTTTTTAAAAGTGTAGCTCAGTATTGGAAACGCAGGGGAACGGCTGTGTTATTAACAGGTATGGGTAGAGATGGCGCTCAGGGGTTAAGTGCCTTACGTAGTCAGGGATGGCATACAATTGCTCAAAATCAAGCAACTTGCGTTGTTTATGGAATGCCAAAAGCTGCTGTAGAACTAGATGCAGCTGTGGAAATTTTGCCACTAGAGGCGATCGCTCCTACTTTAATTGAGAGATTAGCGGTTAGCCATTAGTACTTTTAGTATACTTTTTTGTAAGGAGAATCTCATCTGTGGCAGAAGATCCAATTACAGTGTTGCTTATCGACGATCAGCCAATGATCGCCGAAGCTGTTCGTCGAATGTTGGCAACAGAAGAAGATATTAGCTTTCATTACTGTAGTGATCCCACCCAAGCTCTCAAAGTTGCTAAGTCATGTCAACCAACCATCATTTTACAAGACTTAGTAATGCCAGAAATGGAAGGACTAGTCTTAGTGAGGTTTTTACGGGCTCACAATGCTTCTACAAAAGATGTTCCCTTGATCGTTCTCTCTAGTAAAGAAGAACCAGTCATTAAAGCAAAAGCTTTTGCTTTAGGGGCTAACGATTATATAGTCAAACTTCCAGACAAGGCAGAACTGATTGCACGGATCCGCTACCATTCTAAAGCATACGTAAACTTTCTCAAACGACAACAAGCAGAAGCTATCTTGCAAGCGGATAACGTCCGGATGCGTAAAGAATTGGATATGTTGCGCCAAATGCAACAAATGATCCTACCTACAACAGAAGAACTAAACTCTATAGAAGGTTTAGAAATTGCTGGGTACATGGAACCTGCTGATGAAGTAGGCGGTGATTACTATGATGTGTTGTATATAGATGATGTTGCTACTATTGCGATCGGTGATGTAACGGGACACGGACTTGAAAGTGGTATTGTTATGGTCATGACCCAAACAGCAGTGCGCACTCTTAAAGAGGTTCGAGAGATCGATCCAGTTAAATTTTTAGAAACGCTCAACCGGACTATTTATAAAAATGTTATACGCATGAATTCTGAAAAGAATTTGACGCTAGTGGTTCTCACTTATTCAGAAGGAAAAATTAGGATTAGTGGTCAACATGAAGAAACTATTGTAGTTCGAAATGGGGGTGAAATTGAGCGTATAAATACTATGAATTTAGGATTCCCTATCGGATTAGATGAAGAAATCGGTGACTTTATTGCTCATACTACTATTGAATTAAATGCCGGAGATGGAGTTGTTCTTTACACCGATGGAATTCCGGAAGCATACAATATTGATAAACAACAGTATGGAATAGAAAGATTATGCAAAGTTATTAGTCAAAGTTGGGATGGTTCTGCGGAAGAAGTTAAGCAAGCAGTGATTGATGATGTTAGGGGATTTATTGGTGAACAGAAAGTTTTTGATGATATTACTTTAGTTGTTCTCAAGCAAACCTCATCACCGAATGAAGAATCGTTTGATAATGAAGAATCGTTTGATAACGAAGAATCGTTTGATAACGAAGAATCGTTTGAGGAAGTGTATGAAAATGTGCGAAAAAGGAGAAGGTTGGGTTTTTCTCGTAGAGGAAAAATTTAATATCGTAGCACCGAATCTTTAAAGTTCTTGCTTTATTGGTGTGTTAAATTTATGTGTGGTGCCTTAAATTTAGAGACGGTGCGTTACGCTTCGCTAACGCACCCTACGTGTTCATCTTATAAAGAAAAAAACAAATTAGAGACAAATTTTGTTAGATATGAGTAGAATTTTTGGAAATTTCATTGATAATTTTCCTCAAGAGTATGATTCATTAGAGATAAGCTTTAATTTTGGTTCGCGATTAATACAGAAACGATGGAAAAATAACCGGTTATCAGCTTATTTCGTAGCAGACTATTTATCAAACATTCTACCAATTGACGAAGATGAAACTCAAGATAATTCTCGCATCGAGGCAAGTAAAAGTACTGTGACTTATATTGCCAATGAATTGTTAGAGAATGCGATGAAATTTAGCGAAGACAATCAAGTTAAGTTTGGCATTCATTTCCTGGAAGACGGTGAAACGTTTACGGCTGTGATTTTTACCAAAAACGCCATAACTGCTCAAAAGGCTGAGAAATTTCAAGATTTTATTAAAGAACTACTCTGTGCTGATACGCATGAATTATACATTCAGCAGATTGAAAAAACAGCAGAAGACGGAGATAGTGAAGCTTCAGGGTTAGGTTTACTGACTATAATCAATGATTATTCAGCAAAATTAGGCTGGGAATTTGATTCAGATCTCAGTAATTTAGGAATGTTAACTGTAACCACAATGGCTCAGGTTATTATATAATATAACAATAACTCCTTACTCAAACATTCGAAGAAGAAACACAGACGACCTATGATCGCTCAACAAATTAAAGGCGATGACTATCAAGTTCAATACGAGCCAGAATCAACAACAGTTTATTTTAAAGGACAAATCACTCTAGGAAAGCCATCGGAGTATGCTCCTCTGGTGAATTTACTCAACGAGGTGGCTGCATCAGAACCCAAAAATATGACCTTAAACGTCAAGGAATTAGCATTCCTTAATAGTTCTGGCATCAGTATGTTGTCTAAGTTTGTTCTTGGAATGCGCAAAAAGAAAGGAACTCAATTGGTGGTATTAGGTTCAAAGAAAATGCCTTGGCAATCTAAATCGTTGAAAAACTTAGAGCGATTACTGCCAGGGTTAAAATTGGTAGTGGAATAAAATAATAACACCATATCCTATTGATTAGTATGATAGACAACCTCTTGAATCAACTTCATAAAATGAATACAGGAGGCTTACTCCTAACCAGTTTGCTAATAAGTGTTGTCTTAACTGGTGTATTATATACATTTTTGCAATATATCCTGCGGCCTGTTTTTCGCCAATTTGAAAAGGATACCGCAATTGTTACCTTAAATGTTTCTATCTATCCCGCTTTAATCATCTTCCAGATTCTTAGCCTAAAAATTATTTCCGAGAAATTAGCATCTATTAAAATTTTTCCCTTAATAGACCATATTCTGATTTCTTCTGTCACTATAGTTGCTAGTTATTGGGCGGTTCAATTATTTACTCAAGTTTTTATCTACTCTCTTAAAGAGTATACTAAACAAACCGAAGTTATGTGGGATGATGTATTGCTTCCGATACTTTCGGCGGTTGTTCCCATACTTATTTTTGTGACGGGTGGAGTTCTGGTTATCAGTAGTTTTGGAGTTGATTTAACAGGGGTTTGGGTAGCATTAGGGGGCGCGACTTTTGTTCTCGGTTTTGCACTCCAGGATATTTTAGCTAATTTTTTTAGTGGAATTGTTTTACTTATTGATACTCCTTTTAGATTTGGAGATATCCTACTACTTGAAGACGGTTCAATTGGAATGTTACGCAGGATCGGTATTAGGGTAACTCAGTTATATGTATTTAGTGATCATTGTGATGTCTATGTGCCTAATAGTGTACTACAAGGTCAAAAAATAACAAACTTAAGCCGCCCTACATCTTTATACTATCATTCTCTTTCGCTAGAAATACCCTCAGAATGTGACCTTAATCAATCTAAAGAACTGATAGAAGAAATTGTTCTAGCTCATCCCGATACACTAGGGGATATGGATCTTAAATTAGACGTCATCGATGAATACTATAATTCTGAAGATGTCGGTGTTCATGTACTAAAACAACAAAAATATGGCAAATTACGGTTACTAGCCGAACAAGCAGTCGACTCTAAGTTAGATGAAATTGAACAAGCTCTAGAAGCTTTAGTTGTCACAATACAGTGTACTGAAAAAGGAGGGATGACGGAAGAGGAAATAGATAATGTACAACAAGAGTATCAAGGAGTTCTAGAACTTATGGGTTTCCAACTTATTGAGGAAACCCATAACAACCGTACAGGATTTAATTTTGAAGAAAATTCTGAAGAGGGATTAGTTGAATTAATTAGGGAATGGTATCGAAGCTGGATTAAAGATCCTAATTTACTCGACGAAGATGAAGCTTTTATTTCAGAAGAATGGGAGCGGAAAATTTCTTTATTAAAAAGAAGAGCGCAACGTCTGTCGCAAAAAATATCTAATCCTAAAACTGATGAAACTCGCTTAGATGATTATGTCGTAGATTTAATTGAGTGGCTGAAAGAAAAGCTAAAAGTACCACGAAAAAAATGGCAAGAACCTAAAGTTAAGATGATAGGCATGAATCATGATGAGTCTTCGTACTATGTTGAATTGGAAGTGGCATTTTTTGTGGATGAAATAAAACTAGAAGATGGTAAAAGAGGCGATCGCGTCAGAAGCCAAATTTATCAAGAAATCTTCCGCCATTTCAAAAACACCTACCTTGATTGGGATGGCGTTAAGGAAATAGAATCGGCAGAAGATATTAGTCTTAGCGCAAGTCACAGCAGTAAAAATTAAACGACGGTAGGGTGCGCTCTTGCGCATTATCAACTATTATTGGCCAATACGGAACCAGTCAAACCTTAGCTTTGGATTGCTTAACAGGATTCATAGAAGTTTCTATGCGGCTAAACACTTGTGAAGATAGGAGTGTCAAGCATAAGTAAACCACAGCTACGGCTCCATAGAATTCAAACGCCTTATAATTTTCCGCTACAATCAACTGTCCTTTACGAAACAATTCTTCAAAACCAATCACCGCGACTAAGCTTGTGTCTTTGAGCATAGCAATAAACTCATTACCCAAGGGAGGTAGCATTCGTCGGAAAGCTTGGGGAAAAATGACATATCGCATCGTTTGTACAGAACTTAAACCCAGTGATTGTGAAGCTTCCGATTGTCCAGATTCAATAGATTGAATCCCAGCACGCACAATTTCTGCAATATAAGCGGCGCTATTTAAGCTCAACGCCATCACTGCTGCTACAAAGCGATCAAAAGTGAAGGTAAAACCAAGCTCTTGAGCTAAAGCGGGTATACCAAAGTAAATCATAAAAATTTGCACTAGCAATGGTGTACCGCGAAAAAAATCTATATATGCTCTTGCAGTCCATCGCAACGGTATAATTTGAGACAGCCTTACAATTCCTATCAATGACCCACCAATTAAACCAAGGACTCCAGAAATTGCAGTAAGTATCAGGGTTATTAAGGCTCCTTGAAGAAGTAGGGGAAAATACTTAAGAATTAAATTAATTGATGCAAAAATACCTGCGTCGCCTGATTGAGTATCTTCTTTCTGAAAGGATAATTTCTCTGGTAACTCAGGTGGAGTGCTATTAAACCATTTTTTATAGATTTGAGCATAAGTGCCGTTACTCAGCACCTTTGTCAAACCTTGATTGATCAGTTTGAGATTTGGCGAATTTTTTGGTGTTGGAATACCATAATACTCTTCAGTCAGCAACTGACCAACAATTTTTAACCCTTGAAGGTTACCAGTTTTAATCCCGTATAAAAGTCCCGGCTGATCGTGAACAACAGCATCCACATTGCCATTGAGCAGTTCTTGCAGCGCTATGGGTGTATCATCAAAAGTGCGAATAGCAGCGCCAGGTACGGTTTTGGCTTTATCTGCGCCTGTGGTGCCAATTTGAACCGCAATCTTCTTATTCTTTAAACTTTCAAAGTTTGTAATATCTTGATTACTACCACGAACTGCGATCCCTAAACCAGATTTAAAATAAGGGCGTGAGAAAGAAACTGTCTTGGATCTTTCTTCGGTAATAGTCATTGCTGAAACTGCCGCATCTATACTTTTTGCCTGTAAAGCGGGTATCATTCCAGAAAAAGGCATGTTTTGGTATTTGACTTGAAAGCCAGCAGCAGCTGCGATCGCATTTACCAATTCAATATCAAAACCCTGCAACTTACCAGCAACCTGAAATTCAAAAGGAGCAAAAGTCGGTTCAGTTGCTACCGTCAGGGTTTTTTGGACACCTCTAACACTTCCGTTGAGACTAGAAACCCCAAACAACAGCAGGCAAGTCAACCCAAAAACTAGACCCAAGTGTAAAGTTCGCTTAACAAACAATTTAACCATATCTTTTCTATCCCTTCTCTTCCTCCACGGCTCTGTATTTATTAGTTAAAATTAGCTTTAGTGAAGCTAACATTCTCATGAACAACTCCACTCCCGTAATAATTTTTGACAATATTGAAAAAAACTTTGGCTCTCTCAAAGTTCTCAAAGGAATTACTGGTGAAATCCATCGGGGAGAAGTTGTTGCTGTAATTGGTTCCTCAGGTTGTGGCAAAAGCACGCTACTACGCTGCTTCAACCGACTAGAAACAATTAATGGAGGACGTTTAGTAGTTAACGATATCCCTCTGCACCAAACTAACTTTGATAATAAGCAACTACGGCAGCTGCGAACCCAAGTCGGTATGGTGTTTCAGCAGTTTAACTTATTTCCACACCTGAGTGTACTTCAAAATCTGACACTTGCTCAGCGAAAGGTTTTGGGGAAATCGTTACAAGAAAGTATACAGATGGCAGAGTTTTATCTGGAAAAAGTAGGGGTGTCTGATAAAGCATCTGTTTATCCCGATCAACTCTCAGGTGGACAAAAGCAACGGGTAGCTATTGCTCGTAGTTTATGCATGAAACCCCAGATTATGCTGTTTGACGAACCAACTAGTGCTTTAGATCCAGAACTTGTTGGTGAAGTTTTACAAGTCATGCAGCAATTAGCAACAGAAGGTATGACGATGGTGATTGTTACTCATGAAATGCAATTCGCTCGTGAGGTAGCAAATCGGGTCATATTTTTAGATAAAGGTGTTGTAGCAGAAGAAGGTTCAGCTTATGATGTTCTGACAAACCCTGAAAGCGATCGCCTACGTGCTTTTCTGAGTCGGTTGAGAAGTTAGCCCCTTTGGGGAAGTCAAAAGTCACGCATTCAAAAGTCGGGGAGCAAAGGAGCAATTTATTAAGCTTATCCACATTTAAGTTACATTTTACTCTATTAGTCGAAAAATCTTAAAACCCCATGCCCTATGCCCCATGCCCCATGCCCCATTATCATAAATATTCGCGTAGGAAATCGAAGGGGTCATCTTCCCAACATGGTTCGGGTATCATCATCCGCAATTTATTGTTGATATCTGCTTCTATTTCATCACTGTCTCCTCTATCGAACAAGTCTACTAGAACTTTCCAGTCTCGTTCCTTAAGGGGCATTAACGGTTGTGCATATACTACATCGTTCACTGCTGTAATGGCTCAACTAACTCGATATCAAACACCTCAGCAAATGATTCTGCTACACGAGACCGTACCTCTTTTACTGTGATATTAGGAATCCATCGGGCTAAACTAGCTACAGGTTTGTCAGAAATTCCGCAGGGTACAATGCGCTCAAATCCTTTCATATCTGGACAAACATTTAAGGCGAAGCCGTGCATAGTAATCCAACGACTGACTTTAATGCCAATAGCAGCCACTTTACAATTCTCTAACCAAACACCAGTAAAAGGTGGTATGCGCTCTCCGTGCAAATCATAGAAGTTTAAAGTATTAATTAATACTTCTTCTAGTTGCCGCAAGTACCAGTGAAGGTCTTGGCGATAACGTCGCAGATTCAAAATCGGATACCCCACTAGTTGACCAGGACAATGGTAAGTGACTTCTCCACCTCGTTCTATAAAATGTACATCATATGGACTCTGTCCGGGAGCAAACTTTAAAAATTCTCGGCTGGTTCCTTGTTTTAGGGTGTAGACAGGTGGATGCTCTAGCAAGATTAACACATCATGAAGGCTAGGGTCTTGAACCCGCTCACTAAGTAGCGCTTTTTGCCAATTAAGAGCTTCTAAGTACGGGGTAACCCCCCTATTGTATATCCAGCATTGGCGCTGATGCGAGGTATTATCGATTAGCATGGAAACAATGAAATGTATGTAAAGTTACAAATTGTTTAATGAGCAATTGTCAAGCTATGCAAAGGATTTTAAAGGAAAGTCAAATGAATAGTTTTTGCACTGAGCAAAGTGCTAAGTTGAATAAATAACCTCAATGGTGTTGGGAGGAATTCTCTGCAATAACGCGCAAGCCAAGAAAATAGGAATTAATGGAAACTGCGGATGGCGTCTAGCCAGTTGTTTTGATACAATAAAAGTAACACTTATAAGAGGAATAAATAATCTCTATGAAAAGTAAGTGTAACCCAATTCTGAAGGAGACTGAAGCTTACAATATCTGCAAGGGTATGGAACTTTGCCTTACCCAAGGTAAGTAAGTCTTATAAACAGGAGTCAGAATTCAGAATACAGGAGTCAGAATACACCACCCGTAAAGAGATGGTGTTTTAAGAAAAGTTGTAACCCCCTGTTTCAGAAACGAGTAGACGAGGTTTAAACCAGTATTTATTCTTCTGATTCCTGACTCCTGACTCCTGACTTCTGTTTGATAAAGCCTCTACGTAACAAAAACTTAACTTCAGGTAGTTGGGGCAGGTGCATCAGTAGTTTGTAAACATTTATTTCTAACTGTTTCTGGCAGCAATGAGATAGCTGAACTCAACTTTGTTTCTTCCAAACCAAAGACATACTAAACATTGAGCGGGAGAGTTTACATGAAGCTTGTCATCCACGGCAAAAATATTGAAATCACCGATGCAATCCGAGAATACGTTCAGCAAAAAATAGAAAAGGCGGTGAATCATTTTCAGAACATCACAAACGAAGTGGATGTCCATTTAAGCGTAGCTCGCAATCCCCGAATAAATCCTAAGCAAGCTGCGGAAGTGACCATTTATGCCAACGGCAACGTCATCCGCGCCGAGGAGAGTAGCGAGAACCTGTATGCTAGCATAGACTTAGTGGCAGATAAAATAGCCCGTCAACTCCGTAAATACAAAGAACGGCGAAACGGGAAGAAGACCCATGCTGAACCAACCCTAGAGGGAATAGTACCAGAGGAAATAGTAACAGATTTAATTGGCGATCGCACCCCCGAACTACCGGGCGAAGTTGTGCGTACCAAATATTTTGCTATGCCCCCAATGACCATTACCGAAGCTTTAGAGCAACTGCAATTGGTGGGGCACGACTTTTATATGTTCCGCAACGCTGAAACTGGAGAGATCAACGTAATCTACGAACGTAACCACGGAGGATACGGCGTCATTCAACCCCGCAACGGTAACAATCATACCAACGGCAACAGCAAGAACGGCAAAGTAGCACACACCGCCAACATTGCTACCCCCGAAAAGAACTATAGATGAACTTGTTCGTAGTTGCGCTTTAGCGCACTGAAGCGCAACTAAAACCCTTTAACGTTGTTGCAAATAAATTCACATAATCAACAAACAACAACAAATCCCTAACCCACAGGCTGCTGCAACACCTTCAAAGTTTCTTCCACGTGACCCTTAAAATTAAGCATCGAGTCGAAGATATATTGCACAACCCCCTGCGGACTAATAACATAAGTTACACGACCAGGAATCAACCCAAAAGCTGTTGTTGCGCCGTATAGCTTACGCACTTGACTATCCTTGTCACTCAAGAGAGTAAAGGGTAAATTATACTGACTAGCAAACTTTTGATGTGATTCAGGAGAATCACCACTCACGCCAATCACTTCCGCACCAGCCGCTTTAAATACCTCATACTGATCGCGAAAAGCACAAGATTCAGCAGTACAACCAGGTGTATTGTCCTTTGGGTAAAAGTACAATACAACAGCTTTGCCTTGAAAATCTCTTAAGCTCACCGATGAGCCATCCTGTGATGGTAATGTAAAATCTGGAGCTTGATCTCCTACTTTGATTGCCATTTTTCAATCCTCAATCAGGGTCTATTATACGGTCACGTATTATTTGTCTACTAAGTAAAGTATCTAGGTACTCTAATCGATTAGCGAATCAAAAACCTTTTATCTCGCATAACATTGATTCAATAATTAATATTCCTGATTATATAATTTGACATCTCCCCGCTTTAAAAAGACGGGGATTCTGCAAGGATGTTGCTCGATGGTCTAAAGACGCACTGCGCAACGTTGTTGCGAAATGACTTCTTTAGATCGTGGAACAAGTCATACCTATGCGGCAGTGTCAAAGCTGCGCTACCCACCTTGACTAGACTAATGCCTAGCTGTGTGGCTACTTTTGCTAAAATGTTGGCTGCACCATTGCAATCAGCATTGATTAAAAAACCCTTTGCACTCTGATACAATCCGCGCTCAATTCTGTCACCTGACACCTTATATCCTTCGGGTTTTTCACCGTATTTCGGTAATAAGTCGCCATCGAGAAAAGACGCTTGAGACGTATAAGCTTCTTCAGTGATTGTCAAAACAATACCGTACTCTGGGCAAAGCTGTTTTAATCTTTCAATTAATCTACCCGTAGGAATCGGCACAAAATTTTGGTTCCCGCGTTTCCCAATATTGGAACCGTTTTTCTGTCCAACATTCCAACCAATAACGAGATTACCAACTTTATCATCTAAGCAACGATTAATGATAAACCGTGCCGCTTTGTTGATGCCATCCCTCATCTGGTTATTGCGTTTACGCTGGATTCTGTCAAGGTTTGCATCCCAGTAGAAATCTGACTTGCCTTGTTTGTACTTGGCAACAAGACGACAATAACCTTGATTCATTGACTTTAGTTTAGAACCATCAATGATTAAACTTTGACCATGAGTTGAAACACCTGTTAACCAATTTGTTCCACCGTGGTCAAAACTCCAGGCTTGGGTGTAGTCAAGGTTGGGGTTAATCTCAATCGGCTGTTTACCATCGTCAATTACCCAATCAATCCACAATTCTCCGTAATATGGACGCACCGTAACTTCTCTTACCCAGTCAGAATCAATGAATTCCGGTAGTCGCAAACAGATGTCAACAAGCATGTGAGGCTTAGTTTCTCGGCTGATTGACGGATAAAAGCAGCCATCAGAAACCGTGAGTGCTTGACGTGGAAATGTTACAGATGCTAACCCACCTTTTTTACGGTACTTGGGTAAAGAAGGTCTATCAACTTCTCGATTGTAGTAGAGACTAATTAGACCGTTGTAAGAAGTTATTGACTCTCCAACAGTTTTAAGTGTTTGTTGTGCGGCTTGCGCTGCAAGTGCTTTGTAATGTGGATTGTCTTTTAAAGCTTTGTCGAGTTGAGGGTATGTTGTTTGACATTTGTAAATCTTCCAACCATGACGCAATTCATCACCACGCCAATATGTTGTAAATGCGTTCCCTGACTCCTCTAATCTTTCGTAATGTTCCTTTTTGGCATGATAAAGAGCGCAATTGATTAGACTGTTTGCACGTTGGCATTGATCCACCCAAAACAGTTTTTCTTCTTCTGTGAAATTCGCTTTTACTGGAATTGTCCGGTACAGTTGACTTACCTCCTAGTCTTTTGTTATCCTTAGGTTAGAATACTCGATAATTCTAATTATGTCAACAGGTAAAGGAAAGAAAAGAATAAAAAATCAACCCGTTTTATACAACGAGCTAAAAAAAATACATGGAATATCTTTAACTGATTCTTCTTGGAATAAATTAAAAAATATCTCTAAAGAAAAGGGATTAAGTGTTAGTGAGTTCGTTGAACAATGGCTAAGAGACACAGCAGGTTAAAACCTGTCCTCGTCGGGTTTCATCCCCTGTCTAAAGACTAGGGGTTCTCACCCTCCCACATTATTTTGATAGGGTTTACAAGAGTTCTTTATGGATAAGCGGGTGACTGTTGTATTTGATGGATGTGTTTTGCGTCCAGATACGCATTTGGATCTGACCCCAAACACACGTTATGTAATCACAATCCAAGAATTAAATCAAGCGTCGTCACCAGGAGATGCTTGGGACTTGCTAGAAACGATGGTGGGGACTGTTGAGGCACCACGAGATTGGTCTAGTGAACATGATCATTATTTGTACGGTACACCAAAGCAAGAATTTCTAGATACTCCATGAGTGATGAGCGCTTATTTCTAGATACAGTATTCATCCAGGCTTTGCTGAATAGACATGACCAGTATCATCTCGTAGCAAAAGCATTTCTGCTCAGAGTACGAGTAGCATCAGCTGTTTGGGGTAACGGAAGCAGTATTGGTAGAAGTAGGTAATGCCTTAAGTGTTGCTAATCGCTCAGGTGCAGTACGATTTATCCAACAGTGTTATGGTACGCCTAATTTACAAGTCGTGACAGTAAATAGCTCTGCGTCAGTTCTAGTAGTAATTTTTTAGTCCGGTGCGGGATGGTGACTGTAGCATCATCCTGTTGAAAAGATCACAGATATCTTGGCTAAATAGTAGCTGCTAATTACTATCGATATTAATTTTAACATGTTCGCTGGGAATACTAAGTAAGCTAAACAAGGAGGCTGCACGTATTTCCATGAGTGATAGTTCAAAGACTTACACAATTATCATGCTCGGACCGCGAGGTTCTGGTAAGACCGTATATCTGGCAAGTATGTATAAAAAGCTATCTATTCAAGGTAAAGAAGGTTTTTTCTTAGAAGTTGATAGCGAGGAAAAGCGTAAACGCTTATATAATATCTATACCCAAATTGCCATTGATGAAAGATGGCCCAAAGGGACACAACTAGAAGAAGTGTCAGAGTGGACTTTCACGTGCTGTGTCCAAGGGAAAAATTTATCAATTTATCCGGCTTGTCAATTTAAATATCTTGATTATGCAGGTGGCAGACTCACGGACGAGATGGGAGGAGATGGGGATAATTCTTTCGACAGCAAGCTGCAAGATGCTGATGCTTTACTAGGTCTTTTAGATGGTCAAAAACTGCGGGCGTTAATGCGTAATGAAAAATTAGGGCACTTTTGGGCGGTGAACGAACTGTCTAATATACTGAGCGTAATGCAACGCGGCAAAAAAAAACCAGCTATCCATTTTTTGATTAGTAAATGGGACATTCTTATCAATCAATATAGCCTTGAGCAAATACGAAATCGTTTACTAGAAATTGATGAATTTAGAAACTTAATTCAGCTACGTAACCAAAATGATTTACCTGTTCGACTTATCCCGGTTAGTTCTGTAGGTATGGGATTTGCAGAACTTCAGCCAGATGGAAGTATGGCTAAAACAGGCAAGTTACCTGATCCGTTTTTAGTAGAAATGCCTCTAGCCTGTATTTTACCTGATAGGATTAAGATTACCTTACAGGAATTGATACAAAAGCAAGAAGAACTAAGCAAACCAGTTGAAGTTAAGCCTGATTTAAATTTCTGGGACAAATTAGGACAAGCTTTCAAAGTCGTGGGTCAAGTAAGTCTTGGCATGATAAAAAAATACATGCCAACAAAATTTAACTTTGCTGAAGATACCTTAGAAAATTTAATTAATTTGCTTGATAACTTGGATAAACCAATTCAACAGAAGCAAGAAGAAGCATTAAGAAGAACTGAGGAACTGCGTCGTAAGCAAGCTGAATCTCTCAAAAAAGTGGCTGATGAAGAAACAGCACTTAACCACGTTGTTAACTGTTTTATTTCACTCACAAATGAACTTGAATCTAAATTCCCCGCATCTAATCTTAAGAAACTATAGATAACCAAAAATTTTATATGACAGATATTCAGGTTTGGGCATTTCTAGTTGGGTGTAATCGATACTTAGACTATAGAACCATAGTTGCTCCCGATTTTATGTGTGACTCAAAAACGTCAAGCTTACTAGCTGAAAAAGCTGGTGGAAATTCAACACCCGGCGGAATAGCTTACTATCGCGAAATTCACAGCCCTAAGGACGGTGATCTCACTCTAGTTTTCCGTGTCATTGCAGCTAGAGCAGAAGATATAGGAATTGAAGGACAGGGAGTGCTGAAAGATTCATTTGGAAGAGAAATTGATTTAATAGAAGGTGTTGTTTTTAGAAAAAAAGAATTATTGGATAACATTGCATTTACAGAAGAGGAATTCGAGCCAAATTATGAAAAAAAATTGAAAAATGTTGCATTTTCAAAACAGGAATTCGAATCAATCCATAAAAAACTTGTAGTATATTATCATAAATTTTGGCAATGCACTCGCCCTGAATCTGTCATTCCATCAGAACCATCAAACAAGAACATAGAAAACAATGTAGAAAATAAACTTGAACTGAAACGTTTTGATGAATATTTTCCTTTAGAAAAAGAACAATCTTTACAACCCCCTCCTATAGATAACCTAAAACTGCAGGATGGTTCTGATATAACCATGCACTCTACTAGCAAAAATCCGGAGGAAACAAACATTTCTGCATCTGAAGACGAACCTCGTTCCTCTACATGCCTATTTTCTGGTATGGACAACCCTATTTGTAAGTTAATCAAGAAGTTGATCGGGATCTTCAAACTTTTCTTCTAATTTTTTGAATTATTCTTGTTTGGATGTTGCTTTTAGCTTTGGTTAATATGGTGTCCGGCTGAACACTTATAATAAGGCATGTAGTTGCTCTGTCTGCGCCAAGACAGTGATGGAGCGCTAAAGCGCAACTACGAACTTATTTTTATTTATAAGTAATTAAGCCGATGCGATATTGTAACATGTTTTAATTTGCTCTAAGCGTTGATCTATAGTGCAATATGGTTCAGTTAAAGCCTAAAGCTTAAAATCACGTAGGTTGGGTTGAGGGACAAAACCCAACATTTTTAGGATTTTGTTGGGTTGAACGAAGTGAAACCCAACCTTGTATCTTAGAAAGAGTAGTAGACCGTCCCAACTTTGGTCTTCAGACAAAATGGTTAGGGTTCCGATCGCACTACCGGGCTGTCGAGGCTGTCGGGGTGATTGGGGTTCGGCAATCAGTCTAGCGACGGTGCGATTTCCCGAAAAAATCTGCACTTCTTCACCGGGTTGCAGACTTGCAATCAGTTCGGCTAAACGAAGTTGGGCTTCTGCTAATTGTATGCGTGTCATTGTTTTGTAAGGTATATTCTACTATAGAAGCTAGTATGAACGATGGTTTTATATAGCTTTGTCTATCTCAGCTTAACCCTGAGTTGAATTAGGCAAAGCTTTAGAGGCTAAATATATCTATAGTAATTTGGGTCTGCAAATGACTAATCCTACTGATTTGCTAAGTCAGCGTTATGGTACTGGAGCAGTTGATACATATAACCGCTGGAATGACAGCCTAACGACTCTACTATCTCACCGTTCAATAAGAGCTTATTTACCTGATCCTTTACCACCTGGAACATTAGAAATATTGGTAGCAGCTGCCCAATCTGCTGCTACTTCCTCTAATCTCCAAACATGGAGTTTAGTAGCAGTAGAAGATCCAGAACGTAAGGAAAAGCTGTCAGAATTAGCTTCCAATCAAGCACATATTCGGCAGTGTCCTCTATTTTTAGTTTGGTTAGCGGATTTGGCTCGGTTAGCTCTCGCTGCTGAAAGCCGAGGATTGCCTCACGAAGGCTTAGATTACTTGGAAATGTTTCTAATGGCGACAATAGATGCTGCATTGGCTGCACAAAATGCAACTGTGGCTGCTGAGTCTCTGGGTTTAGGAACAGTGTATATTGGGGCGATGCGTAACAAACCGGAAGAAGTGGCGAAGGTACTAAATCTACCTCCCCAGGTTTTTGGTGTTTTTGGACTGTGTGTGGGCTATGCTGATCCTGCTAAGGAGGCTGCTATTAAGCCCCGGTTATCACAATCAGCTATATTGCATCGAGAAACTTATCAGCTAGCAGAACAATCGGAGGCGATCGCGCACTATGACGAAGTCATGAAAGCTTTCTACGCAGAACAACAAATGAATATTACTGGTGATTGGTCAGAACATTCAGCTAAACGGGTTGCTTTTGCTCAGTCTTTATCCGGACGCGATCGCTTAAGTGAAGCTTTGAAAAACCTCGGCTTCCAATTGCGCTGACATTAACTCTGTGCTGCTTCCTCTTGAGGTTCGACAGAGCTTGATTCCAAATCAGTTTCAGGTTCTGTCGTAACTTTTGGTTGAGGCTTAACGGGTTTTGGACCACGTGCTAGCGCCGGATTAACCGGGGGCTTAGATTCATCGGCAAAAGATCCTTTTTTACCTTTACCTGATGATCTATCACCTCTACCTTTTGATCTTTTCGGATTAGATTCAGCAGGAGATATAGAATCCGAATTCCCAGAATTTTTGTCAGTATTAAGTTTGGGCTGACGTTCAGATTTCTTAATTGGGCGTTCTACCATTGTTAACTTCTGTGAATTCCTTAATTATAATAACTCGCTTTGGCAGAGTAATTTTAACTCTTTTGTTTTGTCAATTGCTGCACTAACAACTGCACTGCTAACGCCAGTAACCCAACCGCTACTAAACCAAATATCCCAGTTCCCAAAGCAACGACACCGACGACTAAGGTACGTACAGCAGAGCCGATATTTATCACCATTGGATTATCTGAGTTAATTGGCTTATTAGCAAAGGTTGTGGCTATGCTAATCATCAGGGAATATAATGCAAACCCCAATCCTCCCGAAATGACTGCGCCGATTAAACAACGTAACGGAGTTGGGGGAACTGTTTCTGGTTGTTGGTTGACATTTGGTTCACTCATAGGATTTTTGTTTTGTCTCCTTAGACTAAGGATCGTACTTGAATTCCATGTGTCGTCGTCCGAGTGATAAACAATTCTAAATCCTCATCAGGAATTGTTTTTTCTACATGAAACTTAACTTGTTCTGCTTGTTGTTGAGATTCACATAAAGCAAATACACTGGGACCAGAACCAGACATCATTGTTCCTAAAACACCAGCACTTGCAAATACTTCTCGCAGTTGTAACACCTGCGGATATATGGGCAACACAACACGTTCTAAATCATTGTGTAGATTCTGCCCTATTTGCGCTGCGTCTCTGTGCACAATAGCTTTTACCATTGAGCCGGAGTGTACTGCTTCTGCACGTGATACTAAACTGTTTGCATCTCTAATGTAAGAGCTACCAAATTCCTGTCGGTAGGTTTTGTACGCCCAAGCAGTAGAAACTTCCAAGCTTCGATATTTACCTAATACCAGGTATATTGCATCTAAACTTGGTAAGGGAGAAAGTTGTTCGCCTCTACCTGTCGCAATAGCTGTCCCACCTGCCACACAGAATGGTACATCTGAACCCAATTTCGCTCCTAGTTCTTCCAATTCTATTTGAGTAAGCCCCAAATTCCACAACAGGTTCATTCCAATCAAAACTGCTGCTGCGTTCGTCGAACCTCCTGCTAACCCAGCAGCAACAGGAATATTTTTGTGAATGGTAATGTCTACACCGCCGTACTTGGCAAACACCTCTGGAAATTCTTCTGCCATGAGACTGGCGGCGCGGTGTGCGATATTACTGTTGTCTGATGGTACTTGCGGGTTGTCACACCGAACGCGGATCTTATCAGTGACACTTGCTTGTAAATCAATTTGGTCTGCAAGGTCAATACTTTGAAGTATCATGATTAACTCGTGATACCCATCAGGGCGATCGCCAATGATTTCTAGATACAGATTAATTTTAGCAGGGGCAATTAATGTGTAAGAACGCATAATAAAGGAGTCAGAAGTCAGGAGTCAGTAGTCAGGAGTCAGGAGTCAGGAGTCAGGAGTCAGGAGTCAGGAGGATTTTCCGTCTAGCTTCTGGACAAAAGCATTTTACTTCAGTTCCTGCCACAAATTACCAATAATAGAAACTCTATTCCCAATGCCCCATGCCCATTGCCCCATGCCCAATGCCCATTGCCCCATGCCCATTGCCCAATGCCCCATGCCCATTGCCCATTGCTTCTTCAGCGTAACTGATTAGATAAAGTTACCCACTGCTCCACACTAAGGTCTTCCGCTCTAGCTTGCGGGTTTATATTTAATTCTTCCAGTAATTGTGTCAGGCGATCGCGTTCTACAACAGATTGCAAATTATTTCGTAACATTTTACGCTTTGCTCCAAAGCCCAACTTGACCAAAGTTTCCAAAAATCGTGGATCTAGGGCTGGTGTTTCGATTTTGCGTGGAACTAGCCTTACTACTGCTGAATCTACTTTTGGGGGTGGATAGAATGCTCCTGCTGGGACTATACAAATTAATTCACAATTTGCCAAATATTGCACCCGTACTGATAATGCGCCAAATGCTTTTGACCCTGGTTTGGCAACCAGTCTTTGTGCTACTTCTTTTTGTACTAACAACACCAATAAGTCGTAGGGTTCTGGGTTTGGATTAGCGATCGTACCCAGCACTTTTTCTATAATTGGGCCAGTAATATTATAGGGAATATTGGCCACCACTTTATTTGGTTTTCCAAAAGCTGGAAATGGTGCGAGAAGAGACGCTAAATCTAGCGAAAGAAAATCTCCTTGCAGAAGCAAAAATTTCTCCTCACGACCAAGTTCTTTAGTCAATTGATTGCACAAGTCACGGTCAATTTCTACTGCGACTAAAGATTCTACCAAAGGCAAGAGGCGACGAGTCAGAATGCCTGTACCGGGACCAATTTCCAAAACCCGCTCATGACTTGGTTGTAATTGAGCAGCTTTAACAATTTCATTAAGAGCTTTTTCACTTTTTAGCCAATGCTGGGCAAAGGTTTTGCGTGGTTGAAACTCTTGTAACTTTCTTGCGTTCATTATTTTTGTCTTTCTGCTCGATTATACCGTAGTCTATGCAGGATCTTCATGAACGCCTCCGTGAAGAAGTGGCAATTTGGCAACTGCTCCAATGAACACAAGAGTATTCTATATGTATTGATGCGGTCTTGCTAAGACACACAGCATAAGGCAAAATCTCTTACCCCCGGCTAGCTACCGGGGTCTTTTATTGGAATTGACAGCACATCGGTTTATAAAGCATCGTGGTAAAATGAAGCGTCAAAACTCTAGCTAGATATAGGGGTATTAAGACTAAAAAGTCATAAAAAAATCCCCATCTTTTTAGAGGCGAGAGTGTTAAAGGGATGCACTACGATGGATTTGATTACAATTTTAGGGCTAGCTGCTGGTACATTAACAACTGCGGCTTTTTTGCCACAAATGTTTAAAACCTGGCAATCAAAATCAGCCAAAGATGTGTCCTTTTCTATGCTGATTACTTTTAATATTGGGATTTTCTTATGGCTGTTGTATGGTATCTTTCTTCAAGCTTTGCCGATTATACTAACCAACGCTTTAACTCTGCTGTTTAACATGATAATTTTATACCTGAAGGTCAAGTACAGCTAGCACTTAAGGGTTTCAATAATTCCCCTCTACACCCTAGTTTTTGTAAATTTTTGTAAAATAACTTGAAAAAGTTCTAGCTATGCCCATAATAGGCTGTAGCGAGAACACTTTCTTGATGCTTCTTAACATCATATTTTGCGTCAACTAGACGTTCGGTCTTGAGGAGTATTGACAAACCCCGAAGAATCTGGTATTCAGTAAAGAGCTTTGATCAATTAAGTAAAAGGCGTTAGCTCATCTCTAGCAGAAGAAATACTAACGCTCCTGATCTCACTTAAATATAGATATCTCCATTATGTCACACAACACGCATGACGACAATTCCAAGCCACAAAATCAAACAGTGGCTTACAAATCACGCCTGAACTCTTGGGCTGTTGCTCGTCTACTTCCTGATGAAGTACGACCAGAGATTGTAACGCGGTTCCGCAGCCGCTCTGATGCTGAAGGTCATTTGCACCTTTTACGCCGATTAACTCCTAGCGATCGCTTTGAAGTTATCTTTGATTGTCAACGAGAAGAATCTGTCAACTGAGATTTATCGACAGGCGGTAAAAATCAACAAACTCCGCTAACTGGTTACTCTTTTTTGGGATTATTAAGGTACAGTGCCTGAGAACACGCAGCCGGTACTTTCCTTTTTCCAAAAATACTTGGTGATTGTTTTCAAATTAAGAGAAATTGGCCATAGCCAATGCCCATTATCAAGGGATTAAAGATATTTTTAGGGTGTATTCAGATTTTCAAAATCAAGGCGGGAGAATGAGAAAACTCTATTAAAAATAGGGGAATGAAATCTGATACCGAGAGTTTGTAAACTCTGTATTTCCTCTTATTCTTTGGACTATATCTTTTTAAATTTACTTGCGTTTGTTCCATTTTGAAACAAAGCCCGCTTAGGCGGGCTTTGTTCAAATCTTAGGTACTTATTTGCTCATCCCCAAAATCTCCTCAATTTTAGGCATGTCTTCCACAGAAACCACACGCCCTTCATCCTCAAAACCTGGAATTTGATCAAAGTTTAAGTATCGATACAAATTCTCAGCGAAAGGATGTATCTTATTCACAACAATAGCCATATACTCTTCAACTGTCGGAATACGTCCAAGCAGCGCACACACTGCAGCTAATTCAGCCGAACCCAGATAAACTTGTGCATCTTTACCCATCCGGTTATTGAAGTTGCGTGTTGAAGTAGAGAACACCGTTGTACCATCTGCAACTCGCGCCTGATTACCCATGCACAAACTACAACCAGGCATTTCTGTCCGCGCACTTGCAGCATCAAAAATATCGTACACACCTTCTTTTTTCAGTTGGTATTCATCCATCCGAGTTGGAGGACAAATCCACAAACGAGTCTTGACTACGCCTGCACCTTCTAAAACTTTAGCAGTTGCCCGATAATGACCTATATTCGTCATGCAAGAACCGACAAAAACCTCTTGCACGGGATCGTTAGCCACTTCCGATAATAACTTGACATTATCAGGGTCATTGGGAGCAGCCACAATAGGTTCAACGATTTCGTTCAAATCAATTTCGATAATTTCGGCGTACTCTGCATCAGAATCAGCTTCCATTAATACTGGATTCGTGAGCCACTCTTCCATTTTGATAATGCGACGCATAATCGTGCGAGCATCTTGATAGCCTCTTGCTATCAGATTTTTCAATAGCGCCACATTTGAGCGCAGATATTCGGCAACTGTTTCTGTACTTAACTTGATAGTACAACCTGTACAGGACCGTTCAGCGCTAGCATCAGTCAATTCAAAAGCTTGTTCAACTTTCAAATCTGGCAAACCTTCTATCTCCATGATTCGCCCAGCGAAGACATTTTTCTTGTTCTGTTTCTCCACTGTCAGCAAACCTTTTTGAATTGCTACATACGGAATAGCATTCACAACATCTCGCAGCGTAATTCCAGGTTGTAATTTCCCTTTGAATCTTACCAAAACAGATTCTGGCATATCCAAGGGCATTGCACCTAAAGCAGCAGCAAACGCGACTAACCCAGAACCAGCAGGAAAAGAGATCCCCAAAGGAAAGCGAGTGTGAGAATCACCGCCAGTTCCTACCGTATCAGGTAGCAACATCCGGTTTAACCAAGAGTGAATAATACCATCGCCGGTACGTAAAGCAACACCACCACGAGAAGCGAAAAACGGGGGTAGATCTTGGTGTGTTTTGATGTCAACAGGTTTGGGATAAGCAGCAGTATGGCAAAAACTTTGCATCACCAAATCAGCAGAGAACCCAAGACAAGCCAGTTCCTTCAATTCGTCGCGGGTCATTGGGCCTGTGGTATCCTGAGAACCAACAGTCGTCATAAGTGGTTCGCAGGAAGTACCAGGACGTACCCCGGGTAACCCACATGCTTTACCTACCATTTTCTGTGCTAGGGTGTAACCTTTACCAGTGTCAGCAGGTTGCTGGGGACGGATAAAGACTGTGCTGGTTTGTAAACCAAGTGCTTGGCGGGTTTTATCGGTGAGAGTGCGTCCGATAAGTAAAGGAATGCGTCCACCAGCGCGGACTTCATCAAGGATGGTGTCGGGTTTGAGAGTGAAGGTTGAAATCACTTCACCAGCTTGATTTGTGATATGTCCTTTATAAGGGTAGATGGTAATTACCATACCCGTTTCCATCTTGGTAACATCGCATTGGATAGGCAAAGCACCTGCATCTTCAGCAGTGTTGAAGAAGATAGGGGCGATAGTACCACCTAAAATATATCCACCAGCACGTTTATTGGGTACGTAAGGAATATCGTGCCCGATGTACCACAATAAGGAGTTAATGGCAGATTTACGGGAAGAACCAGTTCCAACCACATCGCCTACGTAAGCGATGGGATGCCCAATTTTCTTTAACTCAGCAATGGTTTCCAATGCTCCAGGCATTCGGGACTCTAACATTGCTAAAGCGTGTAAGGGAATATCTGGGCGCGTGGTAGCGTGAACGGCGGGGGATAAGTCGTCTGTGTTTGTCTCGCCTGGAACTTTGAAGACGGTAACGTTGATAAATTCTGGTAAAACAGGACGACTGGTAAACCATTCGGCTTCTGTCCAAGAATCAATCACTCGCTTGGCAAAGGGATTGGTTTTGGATAATTCTAAGACATCATGAAAGGCATCATACACCAGCAAAGTTTTACTTAAAGCCGCAGCAGCGTGTGCTGCAATGGGTTCTTTTCCTTGCCCACCCATAACTAAAGGTGTTTCAGATGATGAGGATAAAGATACTGTAGGGAATTGCAGTAGTTCGATTAAGGACTGTACGTTATAGCCACCCACCATCGTACCTAGCAATTGTACAGCTTGGATAGGTGAAACTAAAGGGCTGGTAATTTCCTCTTTGGCAATGGCGGTAAGAAACCCTGCTTTAACGTATGCTGCTGGATCAACACCAGGAGAAACGCGATCGCGCAGCAAATGCAGTAGTAACTCCTCCTCACCGGCTGGTGGATTTTTCAGTAATTCACATAACTCTGAAGTTTGCTGTGCATCCAACGGTAAGGGGGGGATCAACCGTGCGGCTCTTTGTGCAACGTCTTGGCGGTATTGTTCTAGCATAATCCTGTCCAAATATTCATTTATTTTTTTTACTGTCTTGACAGCCGAGAAGTCTCTGACTAGGTTAGATTAGGTCAGTGCTAAGGACTTATGATGGTTGTAGAGATCTTCCTTAGCCAGTCAACTGATTTGGTGATAACTTTTGTGTGTGCATCCGTTTACGTAGGCTTTTCCCCTATTCCTTAAGATACAATATTTTTTCTGCCCGTTGCATGACGCTCACAATTGCATATGCCCAAAACTTACACTGTCGAAATTAACCATCAAGGAAAAACTCATACTTTACAAGTTCCCGAAAATGAGACTATTTTATCGGTTGCTGGCGCGGCTGGGTTAGATCTACCAAGTTCCTGCCATGCAGGTGTTTGTACAACTTGCGCCGGTCAAATTCTTGAGGGAACTGTAGATCAAAGTGATGGAATGGGTGTTAGTCCAGAACTACAAAAACAAGGCTATGTATTGCTTTGTGTCGCATATCCCCGCTCTGATTTGAAAATTCAGACAGAAAAAGAAGAAATAGTCTATAGTCTACAATTTGGTAAATAACGTTAGGGAGCAGGGGTTATCAGTGAACAGTTAACAGTTATCAGTGATCAAGGTGTATGGTAGGGGGCTTAAACCCAGAGATCAACACATTATTCTTGGCTGATAACTGATAACTGAATAACTGATAACTGTTTATCTGCCCCATGCCCCATGCCCATTACCCATCACCCATTGCTCTATGACAACCCATTTTATTACCGCTGAAATTGATCTCCAAGAAACTCCCACTGAACTGCAAAAAGTTATTGAAGCAGAGTTGAAAAAACAGGGAGAACCTTTACGCTGGGCGATTACATCTGTGGATGTTGGACAGCAAAAAGCTACTGTTGAAGCTGTCGTTACCAGAGAGGGTACTCAGGACTAGCTGAAGTAGGCTTTTCCACATTTAAGAAGTTACATTGTGATCTATTAGTGAGAAAAGCTTCAAACCCTATGCCCTATGCCCCATGCCCCATGCCCCCTTTTGTCTCAATATCTGACCTAGATGTGGAACATCTTAATATACAATGCGTCCATATACTGCTATTTTAATTGTTCCTACCGGTGTTGGAGCAGCAATTGGTGGTTATGCAGGCGATGCTTTGCCAGTGGCGAAAGCTGTCGCACAGGTTTGCGATCGCCTGATCACTCACCCCAATGTCCTTAATGGAGCAAGTTTGTACTGGAACCTACCTAACGCTTTCTATGTAGAAGGTTATGGACTGGACAAATTTGCCGCAGGAAGTTGGGGATTGCGCCCAGTTCATCAAAATAGGATAGGTTTACTTTTTGACCAAGGAATTGAGCCTGAGTTAAGGCTACGACACCTACAAGCAGCAGACGCAGCGAGAGCAACATTAGGATTGTCTCTAACCGACTATGTCATTACTGATGCGCCGTTAAATGTAGAGTTACGTACATCCGTGTCTGGCGCAAGTTGGGGAACAATTGGCAACCCAGATAGTTTGCTAAGAGCAGCGGAGGTACTGATTAAAAGGGCAAGGGCGGAGGCGATCGCAGTCGTTGCTCGTTTCCCTGATAATTTGGATGAAGTTGCTGAGCAAAACTACCGTTATGGTCAAGGCGTTGATCCCATTGCTGGTGCAGAAGCAGTTATTAGTCATTTAGTAGTGAGGACTTTTCAAATTCCTTGCGCCCATTCCCCTGCTCTTTCTCCTGTACCCCCAGATCCCAATTTATCTCCTCGCGCCGCTGCTGAAGAATTAGGCTATACTTTTCTACCGTGTGTACTTGTAGGGTTGAGTCGCGCCCCTCAATTTATCTTAAGGGAACCCCATGACTTACCTGAACCTACTGATATATGGGCTAATCAAGTGGATGCTGTGATTGTACCAGCAACGGCCTGCGGCAGTAGCGCTTTACTTAGTCTAAGCCAGCAGCGATGTCAAATCATCACTGTTGATGAAAATCAAACTAAAATAGAAGTCTATTCACAACCATTAGGGATAAAATCAATACAGGTAAACTCGTATTTAGAGGCACTGGGTGTCTTGGTTGCACATAAAGCAGGTATCAATCCATCTGCTTTATCTCCCCTGATATCACCCTTACACTCGTTGGTCAGTTAGTTGTTACTATAGTAATTCACTCTCTGTTAAAGTTCCCGTGGTCCAACCGCAAAAGCAAGAACCTGATATTCCGTACCTGACACGCACCCAAGTATTGGTAGCGATGGGAGTCACTGCAATTATTTTGTGGTCACTCTCTAAGCTATGGTTACGATTTAGCGACTTTTCTTTGATGTCCTGGCGCTGGGATGAAAAACAACTTCTTATAGGTATGGGCTTAGGCTTAACCATCACTGGGATGAGTGGGTTAGCTTATCAACTTTGCCCTCCTTATCGTAGAAGTGCTAATTATTACCTTGAAATGATCCTTAAGCCCTTGGTTTTGCCAGACTTAATTTGGCTAGGGCTACTACCCGGATTAAGCGAAGAACTTTTATTTCGTGGTGTTATGCTACCAGCTTTAGGCTTCGACCATTTAGCTGTCGTTGTGTCAAGTCTTTGCTTTGGTATTTTACACCTTAGTGGTTCCCAACAATGGCCCTATGTAATTTGGGCAACTATCGTGGGATTAATCTTGGGGTATAGTGCTGTTCTTACTGGTAATTTGTTAGTACCGATAGTCGCTCATATTATTACCAATTTGATTTCTAGCTATTTATGGAAGGCTGCACAGTCTTCAGCAGTAAAAAATTAAGGCTCTTCAGTACTTGTTATACTAAACTAAGAGTTAAAGTGCCAATTTAAAAACTCCTGTTACTTTAGGCAGTATATCTTTATACAGGTCATAGTAGTCATCTATGAAGCGGACAGTTATTACTGGTTTTCTCGGTGATATCGTTGACCAATTCTATAAACTAAGTAATTTCTTGGTTATCATACTCTACCCAGAGTGATGAAACAGAGCTATTCACACTCAAACCGCTACAGCTAGTGCAAGAATAAGATCACTGCTTGATACATTATTCGCCGTGACCGATCCCCTCTTTCCTGAATTGAGCAACTATGATGCTTTTTTAAGCACCCTTAAACAGCGCATTCGTACCGCGCAGGTGCAGGCAGCACTTGCTGTTAACCGAGAGCTAGTGCTGCTTTATTGGCAGATCGGTCGAGAAATTCTTGAGCGCCAGCAACAGGAAGGGTGGGGTACTAAAGTAATTGAGCATCTGGCGAAAGACTTAAAACGGGAGTTTCCGGAGATGAAGGGGTTCTCCCGTACAAACCTGCTCTACATGCGGGCTTTCGCGGAAGCCTACCCGGATGAGTCATTTGTCCACCAAGTTGGTGGACAAATTCCCTGGCGGCATAACTGCGTTTTGCTGGATCGTATAAAATCACCGGAGCAGCGGGTTTGGTACATCCAGCAGACCATTGAAAATGGCTGGAGCCGCGCCATCCTGGAGATGCAGATTGAAACCCGTCTTTATGAACGTTATGGGAATGCCGTCACTAACTTTAGCCAAACTCTGCCCAAACCCCAATCCGATTTAGCGCAGCAGCTTATGGTTGTGTCTGAACTGCCAGTGCGATAGCTTCGCTGCTGAGCAAAGCGCAGATCGCCATTGGTAAAATCCGATGTTCTTGGATTTGGATTCTAGCATGAAGTGTTTCTGGCGTATCGTCAGGTAACACTGGCACAGCGGCTTGCATCAAAATCGGGCCACTGTCCATTTCTAAAGATAACAGATGTACTGTACAACCAGTAATTTTTACACCTGCTGAAAGGGCTTGTTCTACAGCATGGGTTCCCTTAAAGCTAGGTAATAAGCTGGGGTGAATATTGATAATCTTGTTAGGAAAAGCATCGAGTAAAACAGGTGTTACTAGTCGCATCCAACCTGCCATAATTACCCATTCGATGTTATGCTGCTGTAAAATTTGTACAATTTGCTTATCAAACTCCTCGCGGTTTTTGTAATCGCGGTGATTCACCAATATAGATGGAACACCCCAGTTATTTGCTCGTACAGCAGCATAAGCATCTGGATTGTTATAAATTAAAACTTGAATTTCGGCAAACAACTGTCCGTCTTTGATGGCTTGGGCGATCGCCTCAAAATTACTTCCATTACCAGATGCCATAATCCCTAATTTTAAAGGAGCGTCTGAGCAAAAGGCATGATTAACAATACTAGGAGAGATCAGACTAACGGTAGAATCGGGGCAAAGCGTCATGTGACAGGGAGCGTTAAGTGTAAATGTCAAAAATTTATGGTAAATCCTGGTTAGATAATGATACTGTTGCTGCGTGGTTTTTTCTCACTCCAGCATTAATTTTGCTCTTGTTGTTTATAGACTGCTGTTGAATGTAGTACAATTACTCATAGTAATTTACTTTATTGTTAAAATTGCCTGACCTGTGGCAATTTAGCGCAAGTAAGTACTTAAAGTATATTTAAGATTATTTTAAAATTTGTTCGGTATTTTTGTACTAAGCATAATCTACTTGTAGGGTGTACTCTCAAAATGCAGTCAGCACCCCTGGATTGAATCCGGGGGGTTGGTGCGAGGAGCGTAGCTTTTAGCTGAAAAGCTATAGCTGACCAGTGATTTTTAAGACTCAAATTTTTATTGATGACAACGTATCGCCCTAAAGTCAAAGGACAATAACATGATCAATCATGGAAACCGACAAGATTTAATATTAAGTCAAATCACAGATAAAAGTCTTCAGCAAAGAGATTTTAGTGGATGTGATTTGAGTGGAATTGATTTGAGAGAGATCGATTTCAGTGGTATTAACTTAATAGGAGCAGATTTGCGTTGTGCAAATTTAAAAGGAGCCAATCTAAGTGGTGTAAACTTAAGTGGTGCAAATTTAACACAAGCAAATTTGGAAAAAGCATGTTTGGATGATGCTTCTTTGTGTGAAGCTAACTTGAGTGACGCTAATTTAAAGCAAGCAAATTTGTCTGGAGCTTTCTTATGGCGTGTAAAATTAACCAGAAGCCAGCTTTGGGGAGCTTCTTTGTGTAATGCAGATCTAAGCGAAGCAGATCTAAGTGAAGCATCATTAATTGAAGCGTCTTTGATTGAAGCTAATTTAGTGAGAGCAAATCTTACCGGAGCAAACTTATCTGGGGCGATGCTACTAGAAGCTAATTTACATCAAGCTAACCTAACAGGTGCAGATCTTACATGGACTAATTTAACAGATGCAAATTTAAGTGGGGCAAATCTTTGGGAGGCAAAAATATCTTTTACAAAGAAACAAGGTACAATCATGCCTGATGGCACAATTCATCAGCCTCAAATAATCTATTTTTGAGCTACCAGTGTAAATCTTAAAAGAAAGAATTCAGAAGTCAGGAGTCAGGAGACAGCATGATTCTGTAACATTAGCGAATCAATTGAGACTTCATACTGAATTCTGAATTCTGACTCCTGACTCCTTTATTAAAATTCTCGTCGTGAGAAGATAAGAATGGCGATCGCTAACAGCATAGTTGTGTACATCAAGCTATAGCCACCATTCATAACTAATGTAGTAGATTCAGGTAAAGCTTGTATTCCATAGACAGCATTATTCTTCAAATCTAATCGCGATAAATCTGGTAATACAAGATATAAACCTTGAGTAAAGCGTTCAATACCAGGATTGTGACTCAGACGACCAAGTTTTAGTATGTCTTGAGTAATATGTCCCATTAAATAAATTCCAAAGGTTAACGCTGTCGCTAATAAGGAACTCGTGAACACTCCCAAAGTAATAGCAAAAGAAGTGATCAAAGACATTTCCAAGAATAGAAAAATAGAAGCAATCACAATACTTGTTGCTGGGTAAGCAATTTTTCCAAGCTGCAAAAATCCTAGGTAAATTGCTGTCATGGAAAAAATAAACACTGCTAGCACAGTCAACAAACCTAAGTACTTACCGACGATAAATTCACCGCGACTAATAGGTTTAGCTATTAATACCAAAACAGTGCGTTTCTCAATTTCCTTATTAACTAGTCCAGCACCAACAAATACAGCAACAATTAAGCTAATAGCACTCATCGATGCTAGACCAAAGTCTAAAAACATTTTGTGTTCTGTCGCAGCGGCAAATTCAGGAAATAGACGGATAGCCGCAGCAAGTATGAAAGCATAAAAGCCAATAATGTAAAGGATGCGATCGCGCATCACTTCCCGAAATACATTTGTTGCTATTACAGAGACTCTTGTTATGTTCATAGTTATTAAGTTAACAAGTAATGAGGCAGAACTCATTACTTATTATTCCCCTCAGATCAGCATTTCTCCCACTCTTAACTATTGAGGTGGTGGTGCTTCCCTAATAAATTTACTGACGCGATCGCACTCAATTTCTGCAATAGTGGAGTTGTCTTCTATTTTTTTCGGAGTTCCAGTCGTACCATTTCGAGATACTGCAACTGGATCAACTCGACAATTTTTTCGGAAATAATAGCCAGTTGAATTAGCACTAGGACCAGTCCAAATACTAAGTAAATCTAGTTTATAACCTGATTTGACATTAGATATACGGGGTTCAACGTGCCATAGATACCTCTCGTCATATTGAGCTAGTTGTGATTGTATGACTTGCTTACCTAAATCACCAACTCTTTTGCGTGCGTCAATTAACCATTGTTCTACTTCAGACCAAGGTTTTTTAGATATTTGGTCTTCTACTAGTGGGGTCAGATTATCTAAAATAAGAACCCCGTTTTTCGGAACCTTGACAAATGAATTACTTTTGAAAACTAAGGCACTGCGATTAATATTATCAACTTGTATACTAGGATATTCGTCGAGCCAATTATTTACAACAAAGCAGAACTGTAACCAACAACTAATCACCATACAAGAGCCAACTAGAACGATCATTCTTTGACGTTCGTCTACGCGAGGAATCTGAGTTTTTACATCGGTCCCACTTCCTTCAAAGAATTCCGGAATTGCAGTGATTATTGCAGCGAGTGTTGGCCAAAGAACTATTGTCTTTGATGTAATAAAGTCCTTGTCTTGTCCAAAGGCAAAAACACTGACTAAAAATCCCGTTATCACTGCACCCACTGGCATATTGGTACTTGGGATATATAAAGGTTTATCAGTGGTATACCAAGCTGTACCACTAATTAAAAATAACCATCCACAAATTGCAATTAATTCCTTTACATAGCCTGTCGACAAAGATGATATGAGCCACGAAAAAAGACTTAAATAAATTAATGTTTGCCAGGAATAAGCCTTGGGCGGAATTAACAGATGTCTAAGCCGTTCATAAATGCTGTCAAATATTTTTAAAAATCCTAAGAAATCTCTAAAAAATACGTTCATATGTTTCTCCTTTAGTTTCTCCAAAAATGGAGATATATATTTTTCTACACATAGGCAGAACGAATAAACACAATGATTACAATTACCGTATAGCTCAATGAATTGGCTATTAAGAGTGAAGTAACCAAATTGCTATTCTGCCATTTAAATTTATTGTTTCTGCGAGAATTACGCCGTTTAATTATTTCAGTTTGTGGTTTATTTTTACTTGGATCACTTAATGAGATTAACATCACTTTCATTAGTATGTATTTCACTAAAAAAGTAGCAAAGAAAATTATGAAGGCGGTTAATACTATAATACTTTGGATATGATTTGCATATCTAAGTTGATTAAAAAATATATAATCCACTAATTCGGCTTTAAATCTAACTGGTAACATAGGTTCTACAAAGAAAAATATTATCCAGCCAATTACGCTTGAAAAAACATTTATAGCAATAGCATAAAAACTACTAGTTCTTCTATCAAAATTGAGCCTTCGCTGTAAAATATAGGCTTCTATGGCAATTGCTACCAGTAGAAATAAAAAATCGAATAAAATTACACCGAGCGGAAAAACTCTAGGAAGAAAAGGATAATCAATCATAATCTGGTAACCGGTACGATGTGACTGTAAGAGAGTATACCTGAAACAGAGCAATGGGCAATGGGCAATGGGCATCGGGCATGGCGCATAAGGTAAGTAGTCGCGCAACGTCGCCTGAAACACTTGTGAAACGGTGATCCCAGTTTCAAGAAATATATAAAGAATTTTGCATAATCACTCATAGGTCATAGATAGGGAAATTGCAACCTTAACCAACACCCAATTCCCCATGCCCATTGCCCTATGCCCTCTTCAATTGTTGTAATATGAAACTTCTACGTTAGAGCTTTTGGCGATGATGACAAGGAACGGCATCGGTATTCGTACAGCGCAAGTACGCTCTTCTAGGCTTACAGGCCAAATTCACGTTTACGATGGTATAGGAAAAGGTAAGTCTCAAGCGGCTTTAGGGGTTGTTTTACGCTCCATTGGCTTGGGGATCAATACACAATCACATTCTAACCGTGTTTTACTGCTCCGGTTCTTAAAAGGACCAGAACGCGATTATGATGAAGATGGTGCAATTGCAGCACTACAAAGGGGTTTTCCCCATTTAATTGACCAAGTAAGGACTGGTAGAGCAGAATTTTTTGGACCAGATGAGATTACTCGGTTTGATCAAACAGAGGCGGCGCGGGGTTGGGACGTTGCTAAAGGTGCCCTTGCTTCGGGTTTGTATTCAGTTGTTGTACTAGACGAAATTAACCCTGTCTTAGATTTGGGTTTACTGGATGTAGAAGAGGTAGTGCAAACACTAAAATCTAAACCTCAAGAGTTGGAAATTATCGCGACAGGACGTGCTGCACCACAAAAGTTACTAGATATTGCAGATTTGCACTCAGAAATGAAACCCCATTACCATCCGACAGCTTTAGCACAAGGAATTAAGGGTATTGAAATTTATACAGGTGCTGGGAAAGGTAAGTCTACTAGTGCTTTGGGCAAAGCTTTGCAAGCTATAGGTAGAGGAATTAATCATCCTGGATCTACCCGTGTGCTGATTATGCAGTGGCTTAAAGGTGGTACTGGCTACACGGAAGATGCAGCGATCGCCGCTTTACAGCAATCATATCCTGAAGTTGTGGATCATCAACGCTGTGGCCGAGATGCTATTGTTTGGCGTAACTCCAGACAAGAATTAGACTATATTGAAGCTGAACGTGGTTGGGAAATCGCTAAGACTGCGATCGCGTCTGGTCTTTACAAGACAATTATTCTTGATGAACTTAATCCTACTGTTGATTTAGAGCTACTACCTGTTGAGCCAATTGTCCAAGCTTTACTACGTAAACCCCGCGATACTGAAATTATTATCACTGGTCGCTGTCAAAATCAGCCGAAATACTTTGACTTAGCTAGTATTCATTCTGAAGTTTATTGTCACAAGCACTACGCCAATCAGGGTGTAGAACTTAAAAGAGGGGTAGATTTTTAAAAAAATTTAACACAAAGAATTCAGGAGTCAGGAGTCAGGAGCCAGAATGAGTCCTGTCTCCTGAATTCTAACTCATTATTATTTATAGGGTGAGGAGTTCAAATAGTGACTCTTCCCCTTTGTGAAGTTATTTGAAGAAGGAAAAAATTATGGACAACAGTAATGTACTTGACTTAGTGACAGGGGGAATTGCGATCGCAATTCTTCTGGGCGGTATGCTAATGATGTTTACCACTATTTTTACTACAAAAAATTGAGCCACTCCCCGCGCTAAAGGACGGGGCTTTCAGTCTCCCGTACTATCTTGGTAAAATTAAAAATGAGCCAGGCAGTCGAGTGCGGATTCCCCTAATGGCGTCTGAGCCAAAACCGGCTTTGGCTCCAGCGCTGCTCTTGAGCACTGTATTGCCTGTGGATCTGCCGATAATGCTCGAACTCCTGTCGCACCAAACTAGCATATTTAGCCAGTCCTGTAGTCTTTTGTTTGGTGAGCTGATCACCAATGGCATATCCCGCAAAAATACCGAAACGCAAGCTCTTAGTAATTCCTTGCGCTGACAGAGGATCATAAGCAGAAGCTGCATCTCCCACTGCCAGCCAATTGTCTCCACAAATTTGATCAAGACATGTCGAATTGGCCGGACGCACAATCACCTCATTTTGTAGTAAACAATCTCCTACACTGGCTTGAATCCAGCAGGTTTTTCCCAGTAGTGCTAGCCAGCGATCGCGATCTTTCAACCCCAACTCACGGGCAAGATCACTATCGGTCAAACAAGCAACTACCCGACAGTTGTTTGCCAGTGCCGTATACCACCACCCATTGGGAAAAGATTCAATTAGTGTACTGGAAGTGGGATGAGTATTAATTGTGAAGAAACCAACGAAGGCAGTTAAATGATCAAAAACCAACAACCGTCCCATTTTGCGGGCAACTGTTGCTCGTCGTCCTGTTGCATCTACAAGGAAACGGGTTTGGAGTGAGGTTCCATTGGAAAGGTGGAGATGCCAGAGATTGTTGGGTGTGAAGTTGGGTTGGATAATCGACGCCAATTTCGCCTTTAGTTGCACTTCAACACCCCGTTGAGACACTTGCTCCCCCAAAAACTGATCAAAACGGGTTCGAGTCAAATGCCACCCCTCACCCCGTGCCGAATAGATGAAATGGTTTTCCAAGAGGAAGGGTTGTCCCCAAGCTGCAGCTTGACTATGAACTGAGCGAAATTGCTCTGCTTCAAACCCCTCCCAAATGCCCAAATGGGTCAACAATGGACGAGCAATAGCTGGTAAAACTTCCCCCACGCGCTGGTGATCGTAAGCTGAAGATTCGAGCAAAATCAGATCAAGGGTAGGGAAGTGAGATTGCAACGACAACGCCGTGGCGCAGCCTGCTGGACCTCCGCCTAAAATCACAACATCATAGGTATTCAACAGCAAACTATCCTAATCCTATCGAGATTAACCCTTTCGTACCGCATAGAAAGAAGCAACCACACCCGCTGGGGAAATACCTCCCCCCGAAGACGAATGAGGAATAGTTCGCACAACAGATCCTACCATCGCTAGCTTTTGCAATGTGGCATCGCTATTGGGCCAGTCTGGTACTAACCAGGCAATATAGTCATAGATCCACTCCTCACCATTAACTAGCCCCTTCCCCTGAAAACGGGCTTGCATGGGAAATCCATAGGCTCGGCTACCATGTAACTCTAAAGACCAGCCGTCCCCGCCAATGGTGCCTTTCAGCAGTTGAAAGTCTGCCTCGTGAATAGCGATCGTACCTCGACCAAATTCCAAGTTATTAAAAGGCTTAGTAATATCAGGATCATTTAAGAGACTGCGATAGGTCCAAGAACCAACGAAAGGGTTATTGTTCATGTTCTACGTCCTCCGGTGTACGTTCAACGCTAATATATTTTGTGTCTGGAGATGGCTGATCTAGTTCAGATTCTGGTAGGTAAGGGTTACGAATGATAAAGCCGAGACGAGACCATTCCGTCACCATTTTGAGGTCCCCCGCATTGGTCTGGGGTATGCCACGAGACCAGTTGAGGTACTGATATTGGGGGCGGTTGTTTTGCTCATCAAAACCCACCACTTCGTTGGCTTGCAGGGGGCGATGGGCAGGCCACCATAGAGTGTCCCATACCTGCTGGTCTCGTTTCAGCAAGGGAGCGTTTTCACTATTGCTTAAGAGTAAATTCCAATCTTCGTAGGTGATATTGATTGGCTGAGTACTACATTCATTGAAGTCAGCTTGCCAGGGTAACGCCATTTGTTTGGTGAAGTCTCCCGGCTGCAAGCCCCGCTCAAAATTACTGTCTTGGCTGAGGTTTATATCGACCGAAGAGGTGTAATCTTGTGCTGGAACTCCCCGATAATTGGCCTGAGCCGCAGTTTGGGGAAAGTTGAAAAAATCTGGATCAGCTTTCAGTCGGTACGGTTCTTTGTAAACGGAAGCATTGCGAATCAGCCAACCTACTTCCCCACCAGGACAGAAGGCACCACCCAATACGTTCATCAATACGCCCCGATCTAGATCTCGTCCTGTTTTATTGATCCAGTATTTGTAGGGTTGAAACACATCGATTTGATCTGGTTTGATCCAACCTTCATCGATCTCGTTATAGAATTTGCCGTGGGCCCATTGTCGCAGGATATAAAGCTGATAGTCAGTCAGGCGCAGGAACTTGGATGGCGTAACATTAGTTAGGGGATTGTCTCCTGCTAATAAGGGCATCAGGGGGAGATTAAAAGTGCGGTTTTTGGGTGCACCACCGAGCCGGAAGCGATTTTCTTCATCAGGCTGTCGCATGACATCATAAAGAAACATCCGCTGGTTCCTGAAGCGATCATAGGTACAATTCTCCTGCACTTGTTTAAAATAATCTGTCAACAGTTTTCCAGTACGAAATTCCTGGAGACGTTGAGACAAATCAACTAAATGCTTTACGGAGTCGGGCTTTTCCTCTTCTTCCTGAGAGGGACGACGAGCAAGGGTCTGAATCAACTTCTTCACACCCCCAACGTTAGCTTTGTCTCCTCGATCAGCATCCATGCGATCGCTCATGACATTGACCAGCAGCTCATTGACCTCATCTTTTAGATTTTGTGTAGCGGTCTCGTAGTCACGTTTTAGGTCACTTTCTTCCGACTCAGCTTGAACTTGTGTATAAAGCTCTTGCCAACTGTGCAGATATTGAACCGGGTCTTGACCCAGACCTTCATCTGCATAAATTTGTTGTGCTAAGGATTCTATGGCTGCGACAAATTTCGCCGCTATAGACTGGATTTGCTGCCAATATTTTTCAGACTTTGCAATGGTATGGACAAAACCGTGGCTAAAGTCATGGGATTCTTTTTTGAGTTTTTCATCCCACAGATGAAATTGTAGTTCTAAAGATTCTACCAAAAGTTCTCCGCTGCGATGTTTTTCAAGCAGTTCCTGCTGTTTGCGCTTGAGAGCGTTGTGCAGAATTTGGGGTGGTATGGACAGTTTCTCAGGATCGATGTTGCCACGCTCGCTTTGGTTATGGGGAAAGTTGGACTGTTGCAGCACATTCGTCAGGTTGGTGAATTCATCAGCGCGGAACAGAATAGGCCAAACATCTCTATAAAACCAGGGTTTATACTGAGAATTCCAGGTGAGACGGCTCCGTTTCCAATGCATTAAAGCACCAGGATCGTTGGTATCGATCTCCTGGGGATGATTGAAGGTACCTGCTTTGCCATAAATGTCAGTGCGATAGGCAAATTCCCGGATTGCCAAATCGTAAACCACATCTTCTGCCGTAATGATATCGAGGATTTCTGGCACATAGGCGGGATAGCCAACTACAACCCAAGCGGGATATTCCACATCAATAAAGCGCTGGCGATCAACTTCAGGAGAATACATTACCAACCGCGCCATGACTACTCCATCGGAAGTGTCATCAAACCAACCATCGTTATTGGCATAGGTGTCAATGCGGGGATGTCCTAGCCCTCGCTTAGTTGTGCCAGAGTTGCCATGGCCGCCCAATACAAGCAGACGACCTGCATTGTCTGTTTTTATTTCTCCAAGAGTATCAATTGAGTGGGGCAATAGTTCTGGCGGAAATGTGGGGGCATAGACATCGTTGTTATCTCGACTGAAACTTGCCTGACGACGATCTCTGACATTTACCACCTGGCCACCAGGGTCGATAATCAATTGTTGACGAGCTTCTGACTCTGTAAGATTGGCATTGCGTCGGGGATGGTCAGAAGCATAGCCATGTTCTCCTTTGCGGGCATCAAATTCATACCAAACAGCTTTTTTGTTAGCTAAATACACTCGCCATTCAATGTCTACTAGAATGCCCTCGTTGCCACCCCCTTGAATTTTGTCGCCTAGCTTGAGGGGGCGACCCTCTGGAGAGTCGTTATCGTAAACATAAAGATGAAACCGAGCGGCCTGACGCTTGATCCGTCCTTTGTTATCTTTAAACTTGGTAATGGTCACTTCAGGCTTGCCATCAGGGGAAGATAAGGGGTTGCCTAGGGCATCGCAGTCAATGGGCAAAGCAGCAGGTTTTTCTGGCGAAATGCAAAATTCGGTGGGACTATCCCCCAATCGCGCAATACCAATACCAGGATGGATCCGGTAGGTTGGAACTGCTTGTTTGTCTGTACTTTTGTTTACACTCATATCATCAATCTAAAAAGTTCAGGGAAACACCCTTAAGCCGTAATAGCTCATGGTCTTCTTGGTAATCGGCACCAATCACCACCAGTGTGACCTGTAGCGTAGTTGCACCTGCAGCCAGGAGACGTTTAGCGCATGTCGTGACGTTGATGCGATAATTGCGAGGAGTATTGTGATCTCTGGGACGGAGGTCATATTCCCTTCGCCGCAAGGGTGCTGGCTCGCAGTGACCAGGACCCCCATAACAAGCACCATGACCAAAGACGGCAAGATAGCCCCCATAGTGGGAATTGTCCAGAGGTGTACTGGCATTTGCGTCGGGCAGATTCAGAAAGACCCGGATAAAGCACGAGCGCAACAACTGAGGTACGCGATGTAACCGTACTTCGGCCTGAGCAAAGTTACCAGTGGCAATGCTGGAAACATCAATTCTTTTGGAGACAAACCGTCCCACGGGCACTTCCAAACCTACAGGAAAAATATAGGTACTCTTGATATATTCATAGCCAAACTGTGCTATGTCCAAAGTATTACTAATTGTGTAACTCCAAGGCGTTAATACAGCATCTAGATCGGCGGGAACAGATTCGGGATGTTGCTGTTGCCATTCCCACCAGAGGCGATCGACATTGGCATGAACGGGCCAAAACACGGGATCGTAAGAGGCAGTGAGGTTGCTGAACATGTCACCAAATTGGGGCTGGCGATAAAAGTCATCTCGCTTGTGAAATTTCCGACCCGCCACAGTGACAGCTTTATTCCGCTCGGCTGCTTCAGGAGCAGCATTTTGCTTATATTCTGGGTTCATCCCTCCTGTCCAAATATGCATAGTATTGTGGGGATTCTGATCTAAAAAGCCAAAAGAATCGTTGTAAAGGCTACCCCCGCCAAAATCTCGAAAAGTTCGCAAACTCATGATCTGCTCAATGTCATGGGCTGAGGGATAATGGTAATGAATTACTGTATTAATGGTGCCCCCTGTATATTGACCGGGATAGCGCAGGGGGTACCAGAGGGCATTGGCAGCGAGCAAAGCATCGATAAAACGGTTACGATGTTCGCCTGTGGTATATTCCTTCCCGATACGGTTTGCTACGGCATCAAAGAACTCGCTCAGGGTAGCAAAGGCAGGATTACGCTGCTCCGGGGGACGTACCAAATCTTTGAGCTTTTCCAGGAGATCTTCTGGAATGCCGTTTTTGCCCAAGAACACCAAAGATTCTGCTGTTAAATAAGCCTGTAAAGCCTTGGGAATGCGCCAGCCTTTATCTGGTTGTTCTGGTTTGTATTGGGGCATAGTCCAGTCCCAATAGGGTACTGTAACATCAGGGTAATGATCCTGAAGTGCCTGCTCAAATTCATAGAGGTAGATGCGGTGCCAGGGCAGAAATCTCTCCCATCCATGTTGGCAATGATTTTGGTGAATAAGAGCAAGGTTGTTGTAATTACGGCTATCTAGTGGCCATTTGTTCAGGTTATATAATTCTCGAAAGGCATAGCGCAGTTTTTCCAATTGACTTTCACTCATGTAGTCAATGTTCATGCGCTGTTTCAGTTCCCCTAACTCATATTGATAGTCAGTGGCAAACTCGTCGCTATATTCGTTGCCTGCGATCGATTCACTAATTAAAGTGGCTTTAGTGTTAGTTTGAGTCTGATCTTCATCTAGTTCATATGTTATAACCTGAGAAGGACAGCCATTATCAATCCAATCGCTGATGAACTGAGTATCTTGAGCCAAAACAGGATTTCCCCCCCAAGGCAATGGCGGAAACTGAGAGCCATCAAAGGGAGCCTCGCCTCGTAAGCCTTTAATCAAGCCTGATTGTGCCCCCCGTCCTTTTATACTGACTTTTGTGCTTCCATTTGAGCCACAGCAAGATTTGACTTGATCTGAGGCAACTAGTGGAATACCGTGTAACTTGGAGCTTAACAACTCTTGGATAGTAAATTCCCATAAGGGGTTTCCACCATATGCTTCAGGGCGATCGCCCGCAGCCAGTCGCAAAATTTCCTTAACTTGCTCAAAATCACTATTACTCATAATTGATTGACCTCAAGAGTAACGCTGGGGAATTTTGAAAAATCGGTAGTGCTAAAAGTGTCATCATTACTTTTCACAGGAAGTCCTCAAACTTCCGTTGGTTGAGGCAGGGTTTAGGGGAGCCAGTGCTGCAGGAGGGTTAGCCCGACCTAGGCAACTGGCGTCCGGGTTCTGTACTTACGGCTGACTCGGAAGAACAATACTGACGTTCTGCATCATGCCTTGGTCTTCATGGTCGAGAATATGGCAGTGCAGCACAAATTCGCCGATATAACGCTGGTAGCGAGTGCGCAAGACGATCTTGTAAAAACCGTTAGGATTCTGCGGAAGCAGGCTTTTTATCCAGAGGGTGTCTTTCCAAACGCCTTTTAACCCTGGATACTGTGGGTCAGGGTCAGGTCCTCCAACATTGTCTGTCGCCTTCGGTAAACTGACATCTTTGCCGTTCGGGTCAAGGATTTTAACGATCTGGAAAGGATTCACATGAATATGAAACGGATGGCTGACAAAGTATGACTGCAAAGTCCATTCATCAATGTCGCCCAGGTATAGGGTGCGATCAATACGTTCGGGATCGTAAGGTTTAGGATCGAATTTCGAGCCTATAGTGTTGCTGACCTCGAACTGGGCATTCGGCGTGCCAGTGTTAATGAAGAAAGCCAGTTCCTGCTTGCCAGTGACCTCGCCGTCCTGAATAGTTGGATGAGGCGTGAAGAGGGAGAGTTTCAGCCCATTTTTGAGATCATCCACAACCCTTCTTCGCACAGTCTTCTCTAGGGGATTACCATCTGGCATGGTACGCTCAGCAGCAGCAACAAGTTGGTCTTTTAAATATTGGTGGATGTCTGGGATTTCTGTGTCGCCGGAAACATCAACCAGGCCGAGCAGTTGGCGGCTCTCCGCACTCCGGCTGACGCTTCCCGCAGCTGTAGCTGATGTATCAATCACACAGTAAGTACCCTTTTGCGGGAAAACTACCAGTGCATCGCTGCGGTAGCCAGGCTGTAAAGTCGTCAATGTGGTTTTCCAGGCTGCTGCCCTGGTCAGTCCGTCGTCGGCGATGACGTGATAGGGAATGGGATCGCCTGTACAATTTTCCCCGATGAACTTCTCGGCATCGGCGGCTTTCAATCCGTTGACACTAGGTGCATTTGTTTGCTCCTTACGAAACTCTAGGCTGATGGTGTTGCGCACACCTGCATGGATCATTCGCCAACGCTCAATTTTTCCGACTTCGGTCTTAGCAATGGTGGGCAAAACCTCCCCGTTGATGGTGGTGTAACGACCAGATTGGTCCCAGGTGCGGGGGCCGAAATTGTTGTAGGACTCAATAACGCCTGTGTCGCTGGGGGAGCAAACCCAAGGATTGTCGGAATTGGGACAATAATACTGGATTTGCTGCAATACCAAAATGTGTTCCTCGAAAGGGTTGCCCTGACCGTCTTTCAGTAAAGTGTCGATGTCACCGTGAACAAATTTACTGCCAATATCTGGGGGTAACTTAGGTAAGCGATCGCCACGGACAATCAAAGCGCCAGCCATGCCGCTCGACACTTGAAGTGCAGTCGAGCCATGTCGGTGGGGATGATACCAAAAGGTACCGGACGGATGGTCGGGCGGTAGATTGTATTCGTATTGGAAACTGACACCGGGATTGATCGACAACAGCACGTTGTCGCTGTTGCCAGTCGGACTAACCCATAAGCCGTGTGAATGTAAATTCGTGCCATTAAAGCAATGGGGAGTGTTCACCTCCGTCTGACCAAAGCAAGTGGGATCTATGGGCAGTTCGTTTTTCAGACTAATACGCACGGTGTCGCCTGGCTTGATTTCGATGGTCGGTGCCACATAGGGATCGTTCGGGTTGCTACCGGTACCTGTGTAGCCACGCAAACGCACGTTGTCATACTGCCCAGTTGCTGGGTTGCAAATTTTGCTATCGATATATTGGATTTTGAGGTCGAACTGTTGCTCGTTCTTGGGTGAGACACCAGCCGTTGCCTTTGGTGTTGCTAGGAGCGTATTACCTAACGTGGGTTTCTCGGTAGGTTGAAGCACCGGTGGGTTTTTCAAGATGCGTTCTTCTGTCGCAGCCTGCGCCTGGTTCTCAGTTGCTTTCGGTGTAACCAGAGGTGTAGTAGGTGGCGTGGGCTTCTGACAGGGTTGAAGCACTGGTGGGTTTTTCAAGATGAGTTCTTGTGGCACAGCCTGCGCAGGTTGCGCTGCGAACATCGCGATCTGTGTTGATATGAAAACCGCAACAGCAATATATGACAAATTCCCTAGAAGAGATCTCCAAGTTTGCATAAAACCCGGAAAATGACATTTGTTGTGATATGTTTTTGACATTTTTTAATCTCTCTGTTCTCTCTGTTTTTAAGGACTTCACTTTAATGACTTTGCCCAGACAGTTCTGTACATTGTCAAAGTAGATGATCCTGAGTCCGGATAGGAAATCTCAACTATTGAGAAACTACCTTAAAACTAAAACTTTCTAGCAAATCTATAGATCTGCTGTTACTTGAGCCAGCTTAAATTGCTATAGCACTTACCAGTAATAAAATGTTCCGCCTTCGTTGTTGATCTGTCAGCACAGTAGGTTATTCGTGGTAGAATGGCCGATCATTTTATTTTTGGATCTCCCTGAAACACAATTTCATCTATACACAAGCTAAAATGCTTACACTTCTACCAAAAACTATCTCAACAAAAGAGAAAATCTATTGTGTTTGCAACACCACAAATAGAATTACCTAATAAATTTGGTAATCCTGTCATGCTTTATTACATTCACACTACTTCCGAGAGAAGATATTTTTAGTCTTTATTCTTATAGAGTTTCCTAAGCAACTGTGGTACAGCCAAACCTTTTCTACCAAGGTTAGTAGCTTTGAAAACGTACCTCACCAGATCGGGAACCGCTATATCATGATTTGTGATTTGGAAAATTACAAATCAATTAACTTTGACAGAGAGTCTTATTTGTGACCAGGGTCATTGTAGCAATATATTTTGAGATCGTACGTATATAGTTTACTTAACTTAATAAAAAGATTTAGAGCCTAGAGCCTGTGGACTTAAAAAGCCGAGGTAAAGGAAACTTATCGGATAAATGAATGTATTTATTCCTTTACGTGTAAAAATGTATCCTAAGCTTTAATTTCATTTTTAACTCATTGGACTTTGGACAAAAAAAGATAGGTTCGGGTAAATTTTACGCGAATCAGCCCCAGGATTAATCTTCCTGAAAGTTTTTCGCTTCTTGTATCAAATGTCGTGGCTATACCAGTTGAAAAATGCTGCGAGAGAAAGTATCAAAAATAACTTATTTTAATAAGTCTATACTCGATATTGAACATCTGTTTCGTTTTGGTAAGCAGCGTTTGTTGATGAGTGAGTTTCAAACCCCAGATCTGCAACATGAGGAAAATTGGATACGATTGGTAATGCTCTCTTACGTACAACTTTGGCCCGCAAAGGAGGAATTATGTCAAAATAGCCCCACCCATTAAGCGCTCATTTCGATACTTCAACTCTTCCTTCATCAAATACCAACGTTCCAATGTTACATCCATTTCTATAACTTTCTCAGCTGCTTGCCGTGCTAAAATTAAGACTTCCTCATCTTCGACTAAACTTGCCAATGTAAAATCTGGCACCCCAGACTGGCGGGTTCCGAGTACTTGACCAGGACCACGAAAACGCATATCCATTTCTGAGATGAAAAATCCATCCTGTGACTGTTCTAAAACCATCAAACGTTGTTGAGCATCAGGACTTTTAGAACTGCTCATTAAAAGACAGTAAGATTGCGCCGCACCACGACCAACACGTCCTCGCAGTTGGTGTAACTGAGATAAACCAAACCGCTCAGCATGTTCTATGAGCATAACTGTTGCGTTTGGTACGTCCACACCAACTTCAACAACAGTAGTAGAAACCAATATTTGTGTTTCGTTATCGCGAAATTTGTTAATAGCTTCGTCTTTTTGAGCCGAAGTCATGCGACCATGAAGCAACCCCACCTGAAACTCTGGGAAAATGCTTTCTTGTAACTTTTGATGTTCCTCCACAGCCGATCGCAGATCTAGTTTTTCTGATTCTTCCACTAGCGGCAAAACTACATAAACTTGCCTTCCTTGTGCAATTTCTCGTTTCATAAGATCGTAAGCATGAGTGCGTTGCTGAGCTGATAGCACTGTTGTTTGAATCTTTTGTCGTCCTGGTGGTAACTCATCTATTTGACTTACATCTAAATCCCCATGTATTGTTAACGCTAAAGTTCGAGGGATAGGCGTTGCTGTCATTGTTAACACATGGGGTTGCTCGCCTTTTTGTTGCAGACGTGCTCGTTGTTCCACTCCAAAGCGATGTTGTTCATCAATGACCACTAAACCCAAGCGATTAAAGTTAACAGGGTCTTGAATTAAAGCATGAGTCCCTACTAAAAGAGGCAATTCACCAGTTTCTAACTGCGCATGAATTTGTCGCCTTTTTACCGTTTTAGTAGAACCAGTCAGTAATTCTACTGGTAAATGCAAGAGGTTAAACCAACTCACTAACTTACGGTAGTGCTGTTCTGCCAAAACTTCTGTAGGAGCCATCAGCGCTGCTTGGTAGCCAGATTGAATAGCAGCAAGAATCGCAATGACTGCAACAACTGTTTTCCCAGATCCAACATCTCCTTGCACAAGGCGATTCATTGGTACAGATTTTTGCAAGTCGTTTAAGATGTCGTTAACCACTCTAGTTTGAGCATTCGTAAGTTTAAATGGCAGTATTTCATAAAATTTTTCAACTAGCTCACCTCTAGGCGCTAGAACTGCACTGGTTTGGATTTGCCTTGCTTGGTGCTGACGCTTGAGTAACCCAAGCTGTAGATAAAAGAATTCATCAAAGACAAGGCGGCGACGAGCAGTTTGTAAGCTGGAGGCATCTTTTGGGTAGTGAATGTTGGCGATCGCGTCTTTCAATTCCATCAAATTATACTTTTCCCGCAAACCACTTGGCAGGGGATCTTTAAGGTTACTAGCTGAAGGTAAAACTGCAATGACCGCCTGTCGAACAAGATCTGCTCCTATTCCTTCAGTTAAAGCATAAATTGGCACTACACGACCAATCGTCAACGATTCAATCTTATCTCCTGGATTTGCCAAAACCTCCAGTTCTGGATCTTCCAACACCAAACCATATTTACTTTGTTTCACTAACCCACACGCCGCTACAATTGCGCCTTCTGGGTAGCGGCGCTTTAAACTTTCTTGCCAAGCCCGGCTGCTATAACGTGTACCAGCAAAAAAGCGACTTATTTTTATTTGACCTGTTTTATCTTTGAGTACCAATTCTAGAATTGATAGCTTTTTGTTGCGGGGACTAGTAAAGCAGTTACAACGCTTTACCCTTGCTACTATCGTCACCGTCTCACCCGCTTCCAATTCCTGAATGTTTACCTGACGAGCATAATCGATATGGTCACGAGGATAGTAAAAAAGCAAATCTTTTACCGTATATAAACCAAGACGTGCTAATTTATCCGCATTTTTTGCTCCTATTTCTGGTAACTGACTAAGTTTTTGCTCTAATCTTACAGCCAGTCTCCCCCCCATCTCAGCCACAACAGGAGTTGTTTTTACACTTTGAATATAACTCCTCCCCTCTGCTCCCCCTGCTCCTTGCTCAGAACTCCCCTGATCCGTTACTTTTGACTTTTGACTTTTGACTTTTGACTTCCCCGAAAGGGGTACTCCCTCTTCCGTCACTTGCTGTAACTCATGCAGATAAGAACGGGTTGTTGCTACTAAATTCTGTCTGTCTTCCAATTCCAGATTTGGATATTCAACAAATTGAGCCGCCAATTCTTGCCAACGACGGCGTGCAAAACTTGGCAAAGCAGTAGGAAATTTCCCAAAAGTCAACGCCAGAAACTCACTGAACCGGTATTGCTTACCCATTAAATCAGTGAACCCCTGTTCCGCCTCTATTGCCAAGGCTTTTTGCAATCTTAACCAATCTGGTGTATCAAGAGTCATTAATCTACTATTCGTCTAACCAACTGGCACGCCACGCCGCTTCTGCTTCGGCAATCACTCGCTCTTTTTGTTGTTTTTGATACTCTTGCCCTACTTTGTTAAGCTGAGCTAAGATACTCCGAATCTGTTTGCGCTCAGACGATAGAGCCGCATCGGCAAATTCCATTTCCGCAAGTCGCAAGTTTATTGCCATTATCTGTGTTAAATTTGGGTTTTCTGACTGCTGCCCATTTTCAACTTCTATTACTAAGTTTAATAAATTAGGCGGTCCTAGCATAACCTCTGCAGCTGCCTCCGATGCTGCTGCTGCTGCTTCTAAAATCGGCTCTGGCAACTTTTTCGGAAATATTCCTGATTTTTGTAACGCAAGATTAGCCTCACGAGAAACTTTTTTCAGTGTCTCGTATATTGCTTTCTCCATGTTCTGTTGCCATATGGCTAGTTCTACAGGGGATGAAGGAGGGAAGGAAGTAGGTACAGTCGGCGGATTTGACGCAAACAACGACAAATTTAAAGGGACAGGAAGTTCGTTAGAAGAATTATCCGTGTCATCATTTTCCTGTGTTACTGTATCCTCATTTACTTCATCTTCCTGATCTTGTTTATCTAGCTCACTTGTGTTATCGGCTAGCAATTGCTCAAATTTGTGTTCACCTAATTTACGGATAGCTTGCTGCAGCTGTTGCCGTTGATTTAAGGACAAACTCAGGAAGTTTTTGGGATATCCTTGGGTACATAAATGATAACTCGCCATAACTAACTGCTGTCGCAAGGCTTGCTCTAAAGTTGCTAAATACTTGCTGTAAGCACTTTTGAGTTGGATTGCGATCGCACGTGTCGTCGCTTCTAGTGCTAGGATCTCCCGTTCAATTCGCTCAATTGCTCTTGCCATATCTTGTTGTTCTTGCCCATACAAATTCTTAAATGGTACGAATGTACTTTTCTATTTTAGGATAACTATACTATAGGACTTTAGACTTTAGCGTAACCCAATAGCTAAAGAAAAACAGGTCTAGCATTATAATAAGCTGACCTGTTTTTAAAGTCGTTAAGGACTTCGTAGCCCTTAACTGCTTGATTATTTACCTGTTTGTGCTGCGACTTCGTCAGCAAAGTTGGTTTCTTGTTTTTCGATACCTTCGCCTAATATAAAGCGGACGAAACGGCGAACTTGGATATTTTCACCCAGTTGAGCGATCGCTTGTTTCACCAGTTCTTCCACCGTGATACTTTGGTCACGAATGTAAGGCTGATCCATCAAAGTCAATTCTTTGAGGCGTTTCTCAATCCGCCCCTGAACAATTTTTTCTTTGACGGCTTCAGGTTTATTCGCTATATCATCTCGCCCCATCTCGATTTCTTTTTCTTTGTTAGCGATTTCGGGGGGAATATCTGATACCCTCACGTACTCTACGTTTGGACAAGCCGCCACCTGCATAGCAACGCTGCGCACTAGGTTTTGAAACTCCTCGCGGCGCGCTACGAAGTCAGTCTCGCAGTTTACTTCTACTAGAACACCAACCCTACCGCCTGTGTGAATATAGCTACCTACAAGTCCTTCTGCTGCCACACGGTCTGCTTTAGCACCTGCTTTGGCGATCCCTTTTTTCCGTAGCCATTCCTCGGATTTTACCAGGTCACCATCGTTTTCTTTAAGAGCCTTTTTGCAGTCCATCATGCCAGCACCAGTTTTTTGGCGTAGCTCTTGGACGATTTTTGCAGATATTTCCGCCATTTTGCCTCAATTCCTACTTGACTGACAATTTTAACCGCTTACGGATGTTTTAGTATTTCTATCTTACTTAGAACTTGTTTAGTTGTTAGTAGTTAGTTGTTATATCATGTCCGGCAAACTAGTTATAATTCGCGAATTTTATGTAAAACCCTGAAAACTGTTCTTTTCTAAGCCTCTGCTTGCTTAATGATAACGCTTCAACCAGACATGATATCAGTTCGTTGCAACACTAACCCTTACGGGTTTACGAGTCACCTAGGTGCGGAAAACCCTACAACAGTATATCAGTTAAAGAATTCAGGAGTCAGGAGTCAGTAGTCAGAATAAGTTCATGAATCAGGGGATTTAAATCCCCACTGTTTAGACATTACTCAAGTTGCATGGAGACTCTAACTCCATCCAATTCAAAACAGAATTCTGACTCCTGAATTCTGACTTCTGACTCCTTCTTTTATTCCTCGTCTTCGTCGTCTGGAATTAACGAATCAGTGTAATCGCTTTCGTCGTATTCGTATTCTTCCTCAGCGCCTTCGTAATCTTCGTAATCTTCCTCTGCATCCAACTGACCGTGACGACCTTCATAAATAGCGTCAGCCAGTTTGCCCACTATGAGCTTAATTGATCGAATAGCATCGTCATTTGCTGGGATGGGAATATCGACCACGTCTGGATCGCAGTTTGTATCCAACATGGACACAATGGGAATTCCTAGTTTTTGGCATTCTTGAACTGCGTTATACTCGCGTCGCTGGTCTACAATCACTACCACGTCGGGAACTTTCCGCATAGTTTTAATACCACCCAGATATTTTTGAAGCTTCGCCATTTCCCGACGCAGCATTGAGGCTTCTTTTTTGGGTAATAGATCTAGCGCACCGGTTTCTTCTCTACGTTCTAGATCTTTCAAGCGGTCTACACGGGTTTTGATAGTTGCCCAGTTTGTGAGCATTCCACCCAACCAACGTTGGTTAATGTAATGGGAACCACAACGAGCAGCTTCTTGAGCTATGATCCCAGCTGCTTGGCGTTTGGTGCCAACAAACAAGAATTTTTTACCAGCTTCTGCATTCGAGCGCATGTAGCTGTAAGCGTCTTCCATTAACTGGGCAGTCTGCACCAAGTCAATGATGTGTACGCCGTTACGCGCAGTGTAAATGTAAGGAGACATTTTTGGGTTCCACCTGCGGGTTTGATGCCCAAAGTGAACTCCCGACTCCATCATCTGAGCCAATGAAACGACTGGCATATCTTTAATTTTCTCCTATTCGGGTTAAACCTCCATCCAGGCGTATTTCCTTAAATAATTAGGAAACACCCGAATTCCTAGATGTGCGAGATTAGACAACTTTTTTAATATAACACAAATTTTGGGCTTTGTGCTAGCCTCTCAATGGAATGAGGATAGAATTGGGTATATAATGGGGTTTTTCTCGTTGTGAGAACTCAGCGCGATCTCCTGATTCAAGTTCTGCAAAACCTATTGAGTAATGCCATCAAATATAATGTTGCCAACGGTTGGATAAAAATTCACGCTCGCAAAACTCAAACAACTCTCTACGTTACGATCGCCAATGCTTCAATTGATATTCCAGCTAGCGATCGCTCACGCATTTTTGATCGCTTCCATCGCGGTGATCCTGCCCGAACTCGTAAAATAGAAGGAATAGGATTGGGACTTAGCTTAGCTCGTGAAATTGCACGGGCTCACGGTGGCGATCTCACCCTTGACGCCACATCGAATGGTCAAACAGCATTTACCCTCTCCTTACCAGTTAGCTTACAGGTTTCCCGCAACTAATAAAGAAGAATTCAGGAGTCAGGAGCCAGAAGTCAGAATGATAAATACTGGTTAAAACCTCGTCTAAGAGTGGAAGTGGATCGGGGTTGAAACTTTTCCTAAACACCATCCCTTTATGGGTGGTGTATTCTGACTCCTGTATTCTGACTCCTGACTCCTTTTTATTATTAATGTAAATTTAAGCAACATTAAGCAGCTTCTTTTGCTTCTTTATATGCTGCGTAAACTCCCTGTACGTTATACCAATTCAGGAAAATTCTAGAGATTTCTAGAGCCAATTGGGTTTTTCCTGAGTTAATTAACCAGCGCAAAAAAGGAGCCATCGTGCGTTCATTAAGAGCGCCATTGAGTGAGAGAATACCCCAAAGTAGACGATGCAACCAAGTCATTTGGATCATCATTCGCACTTCCCATGTGGGATGCTTTTGATAAAACAAAATTCCCATGCGTCCACGCTGAATTTCTCTATCAATCAAGCGAGGGATTTGTTCTAAGCTGAAGGGTGGATGCCAGTGATAGCCTACAGCAGAAGGACATTTGATTAATTTTAAATCCAGTTGTTTGAGTCTAACACCTAGTTCTAAGTCTTCCCAGCCATAAAGTTGAAATCGGGTGTCAAACAGTCCGGCTTTTTCTAACCAATGCTTAGGGATTGCAACATTCCCTGTGGCAAAGAAAGCTGCTGAAAAATCTGTTAACTTGTATGGTTCAGCAGTTGGATTATCAAAATTGCAAGTGTTGATCACTGCACCGTAGGTAAAAAAGCGATCGCTACCTAATTTCTCTTTTCCTTCCACCAGTGCTGAGTTATGAGCTTGCAAGAAATTTTCTGTGACGACTAAATCACTATCAATAAAAATGATAGTATCTCCCGATGCTTTTTCAACGCCTAAATTTCGGGCTGCGGCTGGTCCCTGATGATTTTGCTGAAAAGTTCGCACATGAGGGAATTCACCTTTATTTGTCTCTAACCATTCTAATGTGCCATCAGTGGAACCATCATCGACTAAGACGACTTCATAACTTTCTACAGAAGTTGCATCTAACTGCTGCATTTCTAATGCTCTGAGGCACTTTTCCAAAATCGGCTTACGATTGTAAGTTGGAATCACAACGCTAAAAAACACACTCTCACCCACAAAGCTACCATCGATCTCTAGGTTGACCCTCCCCGCTCTAAAGAGACGGGAATTCTCAGGAGACTAGTCTCCCAATATCCTTATCACTAAGGTTCCCAGGCTCAATACGTTTGCCACGAGGGCGTACTGATATCTCCTTACAGTATTTTGGGCGTTAGAACTTTGTAGTTCTGGTTCCTGAGAGTCCCCCAGTACCTTGATTTGAAACAAACATCGAAACTTAGTTGCGTTTCCTCCCTGATTGTCATCGAGTGAAGGTAGCTAAATCTCTACGGTTTAAGCATTTGCTTCCCAGAACAAAATTCTGTGTATCTCATGACCGATATTAATATTGTACCTAAAATATAGGTGCAGTGTAAAGAAAAGCCGTCTTAAAAGGACGGGGTTTTAAACCCAGTAATTTTAATAAGCTGTTATTTTGGATCAAACAAAAACATGCCTTTAATTGTGGTTGGTGCGTTACGGACTTTGTCTATAGCGCACCCTACGATACTGGGTGTTTGATGCCACATTAAGCCTATACCAGCTAACGCGGTTATGGGTTTGGGTATTGGTGCCGAGACTTGCTTGATCCCACAACTTTGTCTGGAACCTCGAAGAAGAATCTCAGTTTAGCTTGTCCTTTGGAGGGGGCTGTTGGATCTGAGTTAAGCGTATCGGATTCGGTAAAAGTTATTATGCCTCTGGCATTCTCAAATATGCCTGTACCACCGTAGATTGTGATAGTACCACCACCCTGAATTGTGCCTGCTGCTGGGTTAACTTGAGCGCTATCACTCGCTTTGCCAAACAACTGATTCTCACTACCATATGTGTCGGAAAATGCTTGTTCTCCTTGCAAGCCAAGCACGGCTGGATCTGAATTAAAGATGGTGGTAGTAATGGATGTATTGGGATCGTTAATAACTTTGCCGTAAGTATTACTGGTAAAGGAACTCAATCCGTAGGGAGCATCAGTAGCCTCACCTGTGATAGTTGCTCTTACAATATCTGGCAAGTTTGGTTTGAACGGATTAATTTTGACTGATGTATCATATACTACAGTAAAGTTATAAATCTTCTGAGCGTTAGCACTTTCTACACCTGACCAAAAACTCAATAAAGTTAAGGCTACTGGCACGAGCCATTTAATCTTTGAACGCAACATGTTTGAAGCTAGTTTTATAATAGGTCACAGTTACTACAAATATCATCGTGATAGTATGTATTTCCATGCCTAAAATAAATGTATTTATGATATTTTTTTCGGAAATCTTGATAAGAATATAATCAGTTAGATACACCAATGTAGTTGCATTTGAACTTTAACGAATTGGGCGGAAGGGTAGGGTGTAGGGAGTATTAGACGAGGAATTCTTAAGGGGTGGGTTTGAAGCCCACCAAGAAAACAAAGATGTATTTCGCTCGCTTCGCAGCGCTCTTAAATACGGCATCCTTATTTCAATCCCACACTTGTTCGTGTGGGTACCCGAAACCTGCAACCCCACCCCCTACACCCTCTGAAGAGGTAAAATATCTATCTAAAGATAGATGTTTTGTGTATACAACCATCTATAGAGTCGTTTTTGTAACAAGTATCGTCATTAAGTTATTCGTTAGCTAATGACGCGACTCAGTACCACGTGTACTACGTTATTGGTAAGTTTTGAAGTTCCTACTGCGGGATACGATCTGGCCAGTCCCGCGAAGGCCATATGCTTCAAGTCGGCACAGCCCTTACGGGTTCGCCAGTCCCCTACGCCCTTAAACCCGGCTGCAGCGCTGGATTTACCGCAAGGGCGCACTGGCTCTTCTAGTGTTGATTCTAAACAAATGTAAATAGGGAAAAATACAATGTCAAACAATTTTCTAAATAAATTATCTAGACGTCAAACTTTAAATTTGGCTGGAGCTGGTGGGGTAGCTGCAGCTACAGCATTTATGTTCGATTCACATGTAATAGCTAAAGATCGAAAAAAAAAGTTACCACGATTTATTCAAGAATGGACAGATATCCAAAATACTAACGATGCAGCTGCACTGACCTCACTTTATACAGAAGATGGTGTTATTGAAGCTATTCCATTTAAACAGAGGATAGAAGGAAAGAATGACATTCTAAGTTTTTATCAAGGTGTGTTTAAGACTTTGACTAATATCACTATAGAAATAGTGAATGGATTTGCTACTGATGAATGGGCAGCCTGTGATTATAACTTTATTGCAACTAACATTGGACTTGTCTCAACACCATCAGCATTAAACAAGACTTTCAATGTTCGCTCATCATCACTTTTTATTTTAAAGGACAATAAGATAAAATACTATAATGAAAATTTTGACATATCTGAAATTTTAGTGCAGGTAGGTGTGATTTCTTCTTCACCATTCTCGATAACAAGCTGTCAATATCAAACGACACAACAACAATAATTCGAAAGCGGTTTAACAGATCGCCTTAAATCTAAGCTAATCTATGCATATCTTGTTTGAACATACAATATGCATAGATTAGATGACCGTACCTCTGAGACAAGGATTTTTTCGCCCACAAGCGGTGAGGCTTTAAACCTTACGCTCGCGGGCGCTCTGTCAATTAATGCTTTGGTGGAAGAGCTTTGTTTAAGCAAACCTTCAATTTCTGTGCTAGGTAGCGTACATTTGGTTCCTCAAGTAGATGAATGTGGTCTCCAGCAACGTAATGTATCTCGACTCCTTCAGTAGCTAGTTCTCCCCAGCCAAATTGAGGATCATATTGTATACCAATAGCCTCGTCCCGATATTTATCTTCAGTCCGTAAGAGGGTGATCGAACCAGGGTAAACCTGGTAGTTATATGCTTCGGCTGCCATGGTGTTAGCAACTATAACTTCTAAGTGTTCGTCAGTTTCCGATATTTTATGCTGTGTTTGCAAATAATGCTTGTATCTATGTTTGAGACTGTAGGTACCCCACTGTTTCCAACCGACAAGTTTGCGCTTCAAGTATGCAGGTCCTTCTTCTAAAACTTGCTCTAAATGTAAGAAAATCCGCTTGAAGAAAGAAGCTCGTGCATCACAACCCGGACGAAGACTATCAACCATGGCTATAATACCTATTTTTTCACCTTTTCTGATCAGTTGGTGCGCCATTTCAAAAGCAACTGTACCCCCAAAGGAATACCCTGCAAAAAAATAAGGACCATGAGGCTGAACAGTTTGGATTTCCCGAATGTAGTACTCAGCCATGTCTTCAACCCGAGTGAAGGGACGCTGTTTGCCATCTAGTCCTAGCGGTTGTAGCCCATAAACCGGTTGATCCAATCCCAAGTGAACTGACAAATTGTAGTATCCTAAAAGACTGCCACCAAGAGGGTGGATACAGAACAAAGGCAGTCGAGAACCTTTAGGTTGAATTTCTACCAAGGATGACCATAGATTTTCTGATACATCCTGGTGATGATAATCAGATGTAAACTGTTTTTCAAGAGCAATCCTGTTAGCAAGAGTCTCGATAGTACCTGCTTGGAAGAGGGTAGTTAGGGGAATTTTTTTGCCAAATTTTTGCTCTATTTCAGCGAATAAGCGTATAGCTAGTAACGAGTGTCCCCCTAGATCAAAGAAGTTATCTTTTACGCTAATTGGGTGGATGCCTAAAACTTCTTGCCAAATCTCCGTCAGCTGTTCCTCTAGCTGATTCCGGGCGGTAACCGAGGAGTTAAAGGACTGTTGCCGAGCATCGGCGGGTATAGGCAGAGCTAATCGATCTACTTTGTTGTTAGGAGTTAGGGGTAAAGCGTCTAACATCACAATGGATGCGGGAATCATGTACTTAGGCAACTTCGGTTTAAGGAAGTCGCATAGTTCATTGGTTGTACAAACTTGCCGAAGCTTAGGAACAACATATGCCACAAGCTGTTTTTCACCAAGAACATCCTCACGGCTAATGACTACAATCTGTTCTACGGAAGGATGTTGACTCAGAACCGCTTCAATTTCTCCCAGCTCAATGCGGAAGCCACGAATTTTAACTTGGTGATCCACGCGACCAACAAATTCAATATTGCCGTCCGGTAGATAGCGTCCTAAATCCCCAGTTTTGTACAGTCGATCACGAGCAATATTTGTTAATGGATTGATAATGAATTTCTCTTGCGTCAGTTGATCGCTACCAATGTAGCCTTGAGTTAAGTAAGGGGTGCGGACATAAATTTCTCCCAGTTCTGAAACACCGGCTAAATTTAGATCGGCGTTGAGAACAAGCAACTGTACATCAGCAATCCCTCGACCTATCGGGATTGTCTCTTTGAAAATGCGATCGCATTGGTCGTGGACAATGAAATAACCCATAGCCTGTGGCGTTTCAGTAGCTCCATAGAAATTAACACAGGTGGCTTGGGGAGCAAAATTGCGAATTCTGCTTACATCCTGGTGTGTTAAAACATCACCACTAAAAAACAGATAACGCAAATCTGTTGTGTTTGTTTTGACATTCGTAGTCAAAAGTTGTGCCATAGCGGGCGTGAGATGAGCGACGCTAAGACGTTGTCGCTTCATCCAGTCAGCCAGACTACCAGGAGTTTCTATATCTTCTTGCTTGGGTATACACAGAGTTGCACCAAGTGATAATGGTGTGAAAATATCGCGTAACAAAGGGTCATGAGCAAGACCTGAGAGCATACTGAATCTATCTGATTCAGAAAGACCAAACGTTTGTACATGCCATTGTAGAAAATGGGATAGGGGTCTGTGAGTGCCTTTTATTCCCTTGGGTTTTCCTGTCGAACCAGAGGTAAAGGCGACATAAGCTAAATCATCTGGTTCAATGACTACTTTTGGCGCGTCAGTTGGCAATATTAAGTCAGGAGAAAACTCAAGGCAATTAACACCAGATAAACCTAAATATTCAGAAACACTCGCTGGTGATTCGACCTCTGCTATATTGAACCAAGCGCAAGGCTGGGCAATCTCAAGGCAATCAATCACTCGCGCTGACGGATAAGCTGGATCGAGAATCATGAAAGCACAACCTGCTTTCAAAACGCCTAGTATTGCCCACACGAGTGCTGCACTACGCTCTGCATAGATTGCAACAATCTCTTGAGAGCGAATGTTATTTGCCAGTAGATAGTGAGCAAATTGGTTAGCACGTTCCTCAAGTTGAGCATAAGTCCAGGTAAGCTGTTTATCTACAATCGCCAATTTTAGTGGCACTCTTTGAGCTTGTTCGCAAAAGCTAGTATGAACAAGTTGCTCGGATCCCGTATGAAGTGGCTGTTGTGGATTTGGTAAGAGGAATTTTGCTTGGACAGTGACTAGAGATAAATTAGTAATGCTTACTTGTGGGTTAATAACAATCTGGTTGAGCAAATTATGGTATTGCTCTAGCAACTCCATCATTCGCTCTGGCGTAAATAGGTCTGCATTATACACCAAATCGAGTTTTATTCCCTGTTTTTGTTCTGTCACATACACAGTCAAGTCGAACTTGGCAGCAGTTTCCTGCATTGGGATTGGTTCACAAGATAACCCAGGGAGTTCCAGTTGAACATCCTCCAAGTTGAGCATATTAAACCACACTTGAAACAGGGGGTTACGACTGGTGTCTCGCTCTGGCTGTAGTTCTTCCACCAGTTTTTCAAAAGGCATTTCTTGATGGGCATAAGCATCTAATGCCAGCTGCCGGACGCGATCTAGCAGTGAACGAAAACTAGGATGACCAGAAAAATCAATCCGCAAAACTACAGTGTTGACGAAAAATCCAATAAGTTCTTCAATCTCAACCCGATTACGACCAGCAATTGGAGTACCAATACTGACACCTTCTTGACCAGTGTAACGGTATAGTAAAGATCCAAATGCTGCAAGCATTGTCATGAACAGGGTGACGCCTTCCTGTCGTGAGATTGCTGTGATTGATTCACTTAGAGCTTTGGGTATAAGAAGAGACTGTGTTCCGGCTCGGTTGGTTTGAACTGGCGGGCGTGGGTAATCGGTAGGCAATTCTAGTACTTGGTTAGCACCAGCTAGCTGCGTTTTCCAGTAGTTGAGTTGAGTGTCGAGTATCTCACCAGATAGCCATTGGTGCTGCCAAATAGCAAAGTCACCATACTGGATTGGTAGTTTTGAGAGGGGATTTTGCAAGCCATTCAAAAATGCTGTATAAACTGATGCTAACTGCTTCCACAAGATAAGCATTGAAGACCCATCCGAGGCGATGTGATGCATGCTCAACACCAGTATCTGTTCTTGTTGATCTATTTTGAGTAAAGTTGCTCGCAACATCAAGTCAGATGCTAAGTCAAAAGGACGCTGTGCCTCATAGTCCAAGATAGTTTGCACCTGCTCTTTTTGACCAGATTCTGGCTCTTGTGTCAAGTCAATCGTCATAAGTTCGACGGATCTTGGCTCACCTATGATCTGTATAGGGCTACCATCGGGTAATAATATAAAATTAGTTCGCAGTACCTCATGATGGCAAACAATTGCATCTAGTGATTGTTGCAACACATCGACATTAAGGTTGCCTGTCAAGCGCAACGCATTGGTCATGATATAGCTGGTTGCGCTGTCTGGTGTCAATTGTTCTAAAAACCAAACTCTTTGTTGAGCAAAGGATAGGGGGATTCTGTCTCCCTTGGATTGTGGAATAATCCTTTGGTGCGTCTTCACATCAGCACTTTCAATGTGACTTTGGTCAATCACACCAGCTAAACCAGCAATTGTTGGTTTCTCAAACAGTAACTGTAGCGGAATTTCTGTAGAAAAAGCTTGGCGACACCGCGAAATCACTTGCATTCCTAACAAAGAATGTCCACCTAATGCAAAGAAGTTGTCATTAATACCGATCTGTGGTATAGAAAGGAGGTGTTCCCATATAGATGCCAACACCTTCTCTGTAGGAGTGCTGGGTGCAACAAAGCTCTTGGCTCGACTGAAGCTAGAAATATCTGGTGCAGGCAAGGCACGACGATCTACCTTACCATTGGCATTTAATGGCAGAACATCTAAGAATACAAAGGCAGTAGGCACCATGTACTCAGGTAACCTATCCTGTAAAAAACAGCGTAGTTCACTTTGGTTGGGGGCTTGCTCTGGTTTTGCAACAACATATGCCACAAGCTGCTTGTTTCCAGGAACATCCTCTCTGACGAGAACTAAAGTTTGTTGCACTGCTGAATGTTGACGTAGTATGGCTTCAATTTCGCCTAGTTCAATCCGAAAACCACGGATCTTGACTTGGTCGTCAATTCGACCTAAGAACTCTATATTCCCATCCGGCAAATAACGTGCTAAATCTCCAGTTTTATAAATACGAGATCCAGGTTCGCTACTAAAAGGATTGGGAATGAACTTTTGATTGGTTAATTCAGGACGGTTGAGATAACCTCGTGCTAAACCCGCACCACCAATATGCAACTCACCTGTTTTACCAACACTAACAGGTTGCAAATTTTCATCGAGGATATAAATTTGGACATTGTCAATCGGGCGACCAATTGGAGCACTAGGGTGATCAGTGTGACGTGGGCAGATCCACACAGTAGCATCAATAGACACTTCTGTAGGACCATAGCAATTCAACAACACATTTTCCAAATCCAGACTGGTTAGGAAGCGCTCCATAAGTTCAATGGATAATGCTTCTCCACCCGTAGTGACGTGTTTAAGGTGTTTGCACTTCTCAATTCCCTTCTCCTCCAGTAGCATGCGAATGATCGAGGGTACTAAACCAAGGACGGTGATGTCTTGTTCAATGATTGTCTTGATCAAGTAAGCACCGTCCTGATGTCCGCCGGGACGAGCCATCACCAATTGTGCTCCGAACGACAATGGCCAGAAGATCTGCCACACTGAAGGATCGAAACTAAAAGGAATTGTCTGTAAAACTTTGTCTTGTTGGGTAATACCAAAAGTTCTTTGTCGCCAATGCAGCATATTCAAGATCCCACGATGAGGGATCATCACGCCTTTGGGCTGTCCTGTAGATCCTGATGTATAAATGACATACATTAGGTTGTTGGGAGTGACTGCACTGACAGGATTTTCTTGGCTATTGTTGGCGATCGCTTCCCAATCTGAGTCTAGACAAATAACTTCTGCTTCTCGATTTGGCAGCTTATTGACCAACTTTTCTTGCGTCAGTATCACCGATGCTTGGGTATCGTCTAAGATGAAAGCTAAGCGCTCTGGTGGATATCCAGGATCTAATGGTACATATGCACCACCCGCTTTGAGAATGCCCAAAACTCCGACGATCATTAAGAGCGATCGCTCAGCACACAAACCAACTAGCACGTCAGGTTTGACTCCTAGTGTTTGCAGGTGGTGTGCAAGTTGGTTAGCACGATTGTTCAACTCTCGGTAAGTCAGTTGCTGATCCTCAAAAACCAACGCCACTGATAGCGGTGTTTTTTCTACCTGCTCTTCAAACAACTGATGGACTGATTGAGCTTGAGGGTGGTCAACTCTGGTTTGATTCGATTCCACCAGCAATTGCTGCCGTTCAGCTGCTGTCAACAGAGGCAATTGTGCAATTCTTTGTTCTGGATGAGCGACTATCCCTTCAAGCAGAGTCTGAAAATGTCCTGCCATTCTGATGATAGTAGTCTCATCAAAGAAGTCTGTATTGTAATCTAAACAACCTTTCAGACCAGACGCCGTTTCTTCTAGTTCGAGAGTCAAATCAAACTGTGTAGCCTTGGTTTCCACTGGCTGAGGGCTGAGGGTTAGACCTGGTAATGTACGTTTTCCTACTGGTGTGTTCTGGAAAACAAACATTACCTGGAATAGGGGATTGTAGCTGAGGGAACGTTCTGGTTGTAGTTCTTCTACAAGCTTCTCAAATGGTAGGTCTTGGTGTTCGTAAGCACTCAAAGCAACTTCTCGAATTCGACCTAGCAATTCCCGAACAGTGGGATTACCAGAAAGGTCAGTACGCAAAACCAAACAGTTAACAAAGAAACCAATTATATCTTCAGTTTCGGTACGATTACGACCAGCAATGGGTGAACCAACCACGATGTCTGACTGACTGGAGTAGCGGTAAAGCAGAGTTTTGAAGGCTGCCAGCAAAGTCATGTATAAGGTAATACCTTCTTTTTGAGAGAAGTCCTTCAGTGCTTTGCTCAAGCTTTTAGGTAGCTCTATATGTAGTTTTTTACCCACATAGGACATCACTGATGGTCTGGGGCGGTCTGTGGGTAATTCCAGTACTGGAGGACTATTGGCTAATTGTTGCTTCCAGTAGTCGAGCTGCGCCTCTAAGGTTTTGCCTTGTAACCATTGGCGTTGCCAGTTAGCAAAATCGGCATATTGGATTGGTAATTCCGGAAGTGGCGATCGCTTACCTGTGCAAAAAGCTTCATAAAGTGTAGCAAGTTCCTCAAAGAAGATATTTTCTGACCATTCGTCAAAGATAATGTGGTGAATTGTGAATAGTAACAAATAATCTTCAGGAGTTAGGCGCAGTAGTCGAACGCGGTACAATGGTCCAGTTGCCAGATTAAAAGGTTGTGCAGCCAATTGTGTCACTAGTATCTCAACTTCCCTCTCTGACAAGTCTTGAGCTTCTATTAGTGATAGCGGTACAATTTGGCTGTCATGAATCACTTGAAATGGTTGCCCATTCACAGATGCAAAAGTTGTCCGCAGTGCCTCATGACGTTGGACAATTTCACCCAAACTTTGCTCTAGGGCAACAACATTTAGCTCACCTGTAAGCTGATATGCTGTTGAGAGATTGTAAGCAGAACCTTCTGGATCTAATTGATTGAGCAACCACAGTCTAGCTTGAGAAAAAGACAGGGGCAGATTCTCTTTTGTACATACCCTTTCAATTTCAGACACATGTCCCATCGTGTTGCTATTGCGGGCAGTCTCAATCACCTGGCTAAATGCTGCTATGGTAGGGGATTCAAACAGATAACGTAGAGACACATCGACAGCAAAAGTCTCCCTGATTCTAGAAGTGACTTGGGTTGCTAGTAGTGAGTGCCCCCCCAGTTCAAAGAAGTTATTATAAATACCAACTTGTTTTAGCCCAAGAATTTCTGCCCAAATACTAGCGAGGAGTTTTTCTGTAATTGTACGGGGTAAAACCAAGTCAACTTCACAATCACTTAGGGACGTCTCCGGTGCTGGCAAAGCGCGGCGGTCAACTTTGCCATTAGGGGTTAGGGGGAAAACTTCCAGCATGAGAAAGACCCCAGGCACCATATATTCTGGTAATTGCTCCTTCAGGAAGTTGCGGAGCATCCTGGAAGTGGTAGGCGATTCTTGCTCTAGAATGATATAAGCTACAAGGCGTTTATCACCTGGTTGGTCTTCTCTAACTATGACCACGCTTTGCCGGACATCGGGGTGTTGGTTTAGTACAGTTTCAATTTCTCCTAATTCAATCCGAAAGCCACGTAACTTCACTAGATGATCTATGCGCCCAATATATTCAATATTGCCATCTGGCAAATACCGTGCCAAATCTCCAGTTTTATATAATTTTGAATTTTGAATTTTGAATTTTGAATTATAAAAGGGATTGGGAATAAATTTCTCGTTCGTCAACTTTGGACGGTTAAGATAGCCTCTGGCTAGCCCAGCACCACCAATGTGGAGTTCCCCTTTCACACCGATGGGAACTGGTTGAAGGTTGGAATCCAGCAGATAGATTTGGGTATTGGCGATGGGATGTCCGATAGGCTCTGGGGCTTCTTTTGCCCGAGACTGCTGTTGCAAGCCTTCAACTTTATAGGCAGATGACCAAACAGTTGTTTCCGTAGGACCGTATAAATTCCATAAACAAATGCTTCTTTCAAGCAGTTGATTTGCTAGATCTGGGGTTAAAGCTTCACCACCGCAAAGGATTTTGATCCTTGGGCTGCTCTCCCAGCCGGATGCTAGAAGTAGACGCCAAGTCGCTGGAGTTGCTTGCATGATCGTAGCGCCAGAGGTTACCAATTGCTCTAATAACCGTTTTCCGTCAGTTGCGACTTCCCGACTGACAATAACTACCTTGGCTCCTACTATCAATGGCAAGTAAAGTTCAAGTACTGCAATATCAAATGATATTGTTGTGACTGCCAGGAGAATGTCAGACTTTGTGAGTCCAGGCTCCTGCTTCATGGAATTTAAGAAGTTCGTTGCAGATTTATGGGTGAGTTGAACTCCCTTAGGCTTGCCTGTAGAACCTGAGGTATAAATCACATAAGCCAAGTTGTCCCCCGCGACTTCACTAAACGCATTGGCTTCACTTTCACTAGAAATAACTCCCCAATCAGTATCCAGGCAAACAACATGAGCCGCAGACTCAGGCAACTTGTAACTCAAGTGATTCTGAGTTAAAAGCACTTGTACTTGTGCATCTTCTAGCATCAATGCTAGGCGTTCGTTGGGGTACGCAGGGTCTAGTGGTACATAGGCACCACCTGCTTTTAGAATACCTAGTAGTCCCACCAGCATATCTAAAGAGCGCTCCACACAGATTCCCACAAGAACTTCTGAGCCTACGCCCAATGTTTGCAAGTAATGAGCCAATTGATTTGCACGGGCATTCAACTCATGGTAAGTGATTTGTGAACACCCTGCAGGCAATGTCTCTAGATCCTGAAACACCGCTGCTATTGCATTGGGAGTTTGCTCTACTTGAGCCTCAAATAACCTATGAATACATTCGGATTGGGGGTACTTTATGTAGGTATCGTTCCATTCCACCAGTAATTGCTGCCGTTCGGCTGTTGTCAATAGAGGCAATTGTCCAACTCTTTGCTCTGGATGAGCGACCATCCCTTCAAGCAGAGTTTGGAAATGTCCTGCCATTCTGATGATAGTTGTCTCATCAAACAAGTCTGTGTTGTAATCAAAACAACCTTTCACACCAGACGCTGTTTCCTCTAGCTCCAGAGTTAAATCAAGCGGTGTAGCCTTGGTTTCCACTGGCTGAGCGCTCAGGGTTAGATCTGCTAATGTACGTTTTCCTACTGAAGTGTTCTGAAAGACGAACATTACCTGAAACAGGGGATTGTAGCTGAGGGAATGTTCTAGTTGCAGTTCTTCTACAAGCTTCTCAAATGGTAGATCTTGGTTGTTGTAAGCCCCCGAAGCAACTTCTCGAATTCGACTTAGCAATTCTCGAACAGTGGGATTGTCAGAAAGGTCAGTACGCAAAACCAAAGTGTTAACAAAAAAACTAATTAGATCTTCAGTCTCGGTACGGTTACGACCGGCAATCGGTGAACCGACCACAATATCTGACTGACTGGAATAGCGGTGGAGCAGGGTTTTAAACGCTGCTAGCAAAGTCATAAACAGACTACAATCTTCTCTTTGCGAGAATGCCTTCAGTGCTTCGCTCAAGCTTTTAGGTAGCTCTATATGTAGTTTTTTACCAACACAGGACATCACTGATGGTCTTGGACGGTCTGTGGGTAATTCCAGTACTGGAGGACTATTGGCTAATTGTTGCTTCCAGTACTCTAACTGCGCCTCTAATTCTGGTATGACCTCAGTTGACTGTAAATCTTTAATTAGCCACTGCTGTTGTTTATAGGAGTAGGATTTAATAGTTTTTTTATACGTATCCATCTTTTTGAAATCTCCTGTTTTAATAGGACAACAATTTTGCAAAACCTAAAAGGTTTCATTTTTGATTAATAGATATCCAAATTTGGATTATCAGTGTCTAAAAAAGTTTTGAGAATGAAGTGAACTGAATTAAGAAGCTGATATCTCCTGTGCAAAATTGACCAAGCAGGAAACATCGAAATCAGTTAAAGAAATCGAACAGAAGTAACATTCTTTATACAAGATCAGCTTCTAAGTGCAGTTGATCTCGTGCTAATCGCACTAATTCACGAGCCGTCGTTAACCTAGTTTGATCTTTTATTTTCTGCTCGAAACGATGTGAATATGTCCCTTCCATATGCTTTAGATAAGCCTCTAGATATTTAATCCGTAAGTGCAAATTCTCATCTTGAAGAAAAGCAATATCAACTTCAACCATATTCCGAAGAACAAACATCGGAATGGGACTGCGAAGAGGACGAAAATTTGGGTTGTGAAGGCCAAGACTTTCAGTACGCATGTGAAATTCCCCGATCATCATTCCTGATTCAACAAACAAAGGCTTAACCTTTTTTTGAACACCATCAATGATAGTAAGAGCATCCTCTATATCGATATCAGGAACGATGAGTAATAATGTTTTTCTGAGAGTATCTGGTCCTGTTTGTGGTTCTAGCTCCTGGAAAATATCTCTGTAGTGCAAAACCACATCTGCAATTTGCTCTATATCCAAGTCTTTGATGCGAAGAATTCCTAAACGCATACTGTTTGACTTGATTGCATGAGGAACAAAAGGGCAAACAGGACCAAGTCTACCTACGATTGGATGAGGTTTTGCTACAAAACTTTCAACCCACTCCATAGTCTCAACTAAATATGGGAGGTCTTGTTGGATCTGTTTGATCTGACTGGGTGTACGTATTTCCATTGTGCTTCAGATACTTCTAAGTTTGAAGATTTACTTGGAACCATCGATTGGACGGCTCTTCTGCCAAGCGAGACACTAAACGCAAACGGGCAAGCCAGGTGTGCGGACATGGCTGCGCTTTGCGTCCCGCAGTGTACTACTGCAGTGGGAAGGCAGCACAATCGCCCACAAACCTTGCCATGAAAATCTATCTTCATGGTGGAAGGTTGCAGAAGATCTCCTTGAGATGGATTACGAGAGCCACTAAATTGCAAGTTTGCAGAGGGTATTAAACTCTCGGCTTTAGTGCATTCTTACGGTTCGGGTATTCTGGAGAACGTGGGAATAAGGGCAACAAGCGATTTATCCCGCGAGCATAGCTAGCTTCCCTCTTTCCTCCGCCTTTCCAGACAAAACTTCTGATGACGATTCTTCCCTAAGGTGTAGCGGGGACATCTGCATCGGAGTAAAAGTATCATTAGAACAGAAAACTGGGTTAAGTATTATTACATACATAATACAAATTTCTTTGAAGGCTAAAACCCTTGTTTTTTCGTTCAGGATCTACCTGGTAATTTAAAAAATCAGCTACTACAACGCTGAACAAAATCCTTACAGGATAAGACTTTTAAGCTTAACCTGGTTTTCTGTTCTAATGATATTTTTACCCCAGAATTTAGCGGTTGCAGGTCAGAAATATTGATATTAGCCATTTGTATATTCCTCAATTTCGAGCTTCTGAATATTACTTATGTTATGCCTTTCCTTTTTATGCAAAAGTTCTGTTTTCGTAAAAATTCTTCACCTAAGAAAGGCAGATGGCAGAAGGGAAGACAACCCGGATTTCTCACAAAGCGAGAAATCCAGGAAAAGTGTAGGCCAAACTACCCATCCCTCAGAGACTTGCTAATATATGAAGACAGCGGGGGAATGTTCTGTAATTCTTGGCTAAGGCTGTTGTGAATGTAACCGTTAGTTGCAAGAATTCTGCCTGACTCAATTTTTAAGGGAGTATTATCATATGCAGAAACTTTACCCCCTGCTTCTTGTAATAAAATCACACCAGCAGTAATATCCCAAGGAGAAAGACCTCTTTCCCAATAACCATCAAGACGACCGCAAGCGACGTGGGCTAAATCGAGTGATGCGGAACCACTGCGTCGCACTCCTTGGGTAAGATGGGTAAGATGACAAAATTCTGCGTAATTGTTATCAGATGTTTCGCGACGATCATAGGCAAACCCACTCACAAGCAAGCTTTTGCTGAGTTCTGAAGTTTGTGATACCTTGATTGGGCGACGGTTGAGTGTTGCGCCTAAGTCTTGAGCTGCACGGAATAGTTCATTGTGGAAAGGATCGTAAATTACACCAACCTGGGGAACTCCATTAATTAATAGTCCAATGGAAACCGCAAAAAAAGGGTATTGGTGAGCGTAATTAGTTGTTCCATCTAAAGGATCAATAGCCCAAAGATATTCGTTTTCTTGATTACCTAGTTTTCCTGATTCTTCAGCTAGGATAGAGTGTTCAGGAAAGTGGCGACGCAAGATTTCTAAAATCACTACTTCTGAAGCTTTATCAGCAGCTGTCACTAAATCCCCAGGACGTTGTTTTTCAATAATTGCGTCTTCTAACTTACCCAAGTACTCTTGCAATACCTGACCACCAGCTAGTGCTGCTTCCGTGGCAATTTCTAAGAAAATTTGTAATTTAGTCATTGTAAAAAATAGAAATCTCAACTAACGATTCTGGCTACGAAACTCAGTGGGAGTGAGACGCATTGGTTTTTCTCGGTTCCAAATTCCTTGCCCCATAAGTCTAGCCCATTGTTGTGCACGTTCTAACCGTAAATCGTATTTGTGATTAGGCGATCGCGCTACGAATAGGGCATATCCCTCTTTGACTAACTGCTCATTTAATAAAACTCCCTCTTTCCACACATAAGCAAGAGTCCGCCCAAATTGGTCTTTTGCTTCCACATCAAACTCTAAGTTAACGGGCTGATCCCCGATCAGCGCCTCTAAACGTTCTTTTGCTTCATCTCCCCAAGGGCGTTGTTGCAAATCTGGTGCATCAATACTTATCAACCGCACCTGCGACATTACAGTTGGTTGGTCGCTAATACCTAATACCTTTATGCTTTGCCCACTTACTACTTGTGAAACCTTTACCTGCACCGGTTTTGCTTCTTCTAATGGTTTGTGAGGTTGACAAGCCACGAGTAGTAATAAACACAGTAAGATTAGAGTTTTAGTCATGATGGATTTGGGGGCAATGGGCATGGGGCAATGGGCATTGGGCAATGGGCATGGGGCATGGGGCATTGGGCATGGGGGTTATTAACAGTTATCAGTCAATAATAATGTGTCTATCTTATAGCTTTAAATCCTTCTCCAAACCCCTTGATCACTGATAACTGTTTACTGTTCACTGATTACCTCTGCCCCATGCCCATTGCCCCTATTCTTCATCTAATGGCAAGCCAGCCCGAACTTTTCCCTTGGCAAAGTAGCGCCCGAATTGAAGTTCGTAAACCTCATCTTCGTCTTGTGTCTCTACCTCTAAATCAGAACGAGCATAGCTGACACATAATAAGGCGTAGCCCTTTTGGCGCAATGCTGGTGACAGTCCTACCGCCTCTGGTTGGTAAATTTCTCCGGATTGAACTCTAACAGCACAAGTGGTGCAAGCTCCATTTCGGCATGAAAAGGGTAATTCTACTCCTTGTTTTTCTGCGCTATGTAGGATATAACGGTCTTCGGGTACTTCTAGGGTGTATGTTTTACCTGTCGCGCGATCGTAGACTTTAACAGTGTATGTACGGGACATTTTGATTTTAGATTTTTTGATTGCATTTTCTGCAATTGTATTGTACAATTAAAATTCGTGATACCTGGAGAGGTGGCCGAGTGGTTGAAGGCGCAGCACTGGAAATGCTGTTTGGGGGCAACTTCAACGAGGGTTCGAATCCCTCCCTCTCCGTTTCTCCTTATCTCGAGGAGTTATTGAGAATCCTACTTTACTAAGGTTAATTAGTCCTTAATAAGGCTAGTCAACCTTATTTGTTCAATCTCTACTTTGAGATAATAATTTCGCATACAAGCAGATCAAAAGGCGCAAAAAGTAGTGATACTATGTAGAGTTGTTGCCTTAGAGGGTGTTTGAAAAGTTGGTCACCGTGTAAAAAAGCTCTCTCAGTGTAAGCTGTCAATAGAAAGAACACAGCACCGAGAGAGTAACATGAGTAAAGCATACCCTAGTAATCTGACCCGTGCACAATATGAATTTCTGAGTGACATGATTCCAGAACCCAAACCCGGTGGTCGCAAGCGTGAAGTCGATATGTGGGAAGTCTTGAACGCGATCTTTTATGTTCTGCTAGAAGGAGTGAGATGGCGATGCCTGCGGCGGGCTACGCCTACGCTACCCGGGGACTTTCCACCTTGGCAAACAGTGTACACATATTTCCGAAATTGGCGCAAAGACGGGACGTGGTTACATATCCATGATAGGAGTGCGAGAATGGACAAGAATCGATATTGAGCGCCATCCGAGTCCATCAGAAGCGATTATCGATAGTCAAAGCGTTAAGAGTGCCGCGATGGTAAGTCAATCTGTGGGTTATGATGTAGGCAAGAAAATTAAAGGACGCAAGCGGTTTATGACCGTTGATACCTTGGGATTGGTGCTGCGGGTATTGGTCACTGCTGCCAGTGTACCAGAGCGAGCAGGCGGCAAACAAGTACTCAAGCGCGTCAAAGAAATGGGCGACAAGGTTTCTCGCTTGACCACCATTTGGACTGATGGTGGCTTTGACGGTCCAGATTTCATGATGTGGGTCATGAATGTTTATCGTTGGATTGTACAGGTGGTGCTGCGACCAGAACAAACTAAGGGTTTCGTCTTGCTCAAAAAGCGATGGGTGGTGGAGCGCACTTTCGGTTGGTTTATGGGGTGTCGCCGATTGGTAAGAGACTATGAACTTCTACCGGAGACATCGGAGACGTTTATTTACCTTGCCATGATCCGGATTATGGTGAGGCGACTGGCATAAAATTTGACCCCTCACAACTTTTCAAACACCCTCTCAGATGGTACGCTACGTTTTATGTGCTTAGCAACAGTTTTCTTACAACCTGAAGATTTTCAGCCTGAGACAATTCTGGTAGACGAGCCAGAGCTTGGTCTTCATCCTTATGCTATCACCGTTCTAGCATCATTGATACGTACTGCTACTAAACAAGTCATTTTTTCAACTCAGTCTGTAGAACTACTCAACGAATTTGAGGCAAATAATGTCATTGTTGTAGACCTCGAGCAGGGAAAATCATCATTTCGTAGATTGGCAAACGACGAGCTGGAGTCGTGGCTACTAGATTATAGCTTGGGTGAGCTTTGGAAAAAGAATCTTCTGGGTGGGAGACCTTAGCTTTATCTCCCTCCGTCAACCTCTACTAGTCAATCAAATCTTTGGTGGATGTTCCCTTAACTTTACCCACATTTTACGTATACGAGTCAATTGCGGACGATTCATTTTCAAAGCAGAAATCGTTGCTCGACTAACCGGTGTAAGTCCTATAATTTCAGTACTATCCTTACTCCAAGTAAAATGGTCTGCCCATAATTGCTGCTGTGGATGAAACAAAGAAACTTCTTGGTGAGTTATTGGATCGAGTGCTGTTTGGCGCGATGCTTTATAACGATTACAAGACGGACAAGCCAAACACATATTTTCAAAAATAGTCTCTCCCCCAGCTGATCGGGGAATGATATGCTCAAACTCGAAAGTACTGACTGTTAGCGATTCAGCAGTTTTGCAGTATGCACAACAGTTGGCAAAATGATTACGAATGCGTTTTTGTAGATCAACAGAAATGTAAACACTCACGCTAATTTTGAGGTCTCTTTCAGCTTGTTTAAAGTGTATCTTGCTCTAGTTTTGAGAATATTAAGCTGGTCTACCTGAGCCAATATACTGTCTAAAATAGCAGTTTCATCAGATGATAATTCGTTTTGAGCATTGCGGGCTAGCAAATCGCTTAATTGGGTTTGCTCTGGTGGGGATAAAACACTTGTTGCTAACGCTTGCAATTCCTCGAAGCTCAAATTATTTAAGATTTCAGGATCCGCTGTTGATGGGTTTGTTAACTGATGATATGTTTCCAAATCCAACACTACACCAACTCGCTCCCCTTGTTGATTGGTAATGTACTGGACTGACTGATACATACAATTTTCTATTGCTCGGATACAAATATAATAACAAAAACCGCTCACGCCTTGTTTAATATGGCAAAATCGAGTAAAAGTCAAAAATTCAAGGGTTAACCGCACACCAGCCGATGAGAAATAAGGTAGCAAAATGGCGAAATATGGCTTGCTGATAGGGGCGAGTGAGTATCAGTCCGATAAATTAAAACCATTACCAGGTGTTGTTCAAGACATTAAGTCAATGCAGCGCATTTTGCAAGATCCAAACATCGGTGGGTTTGCTGGCGTCAAATTATTAGAGAATTCTGCTTCCAACGCTATACAATTAGAAATTGAGCGATTGTTTATAAAACAATGTCAAGAGGACGACATTCTGCTGTTGTATTTCTCCGGTCATGGTTTCCGAGATGAAAATGGGTATTTGTACTTTGCTAGCCACGACACCGAAATCGATGAGCATTCCTCACCTTATACTGCCACGGCTGTGTCTGCAAGATTTCTCCAAGAACAGTGTATGAACCGGAGCAAATCAAAGCGACAGGTGCTAATTCTGGACTGTTGTTTTAGCGGTGCATTTGCTCACCGAATGAGTGCAAGAGAGATTCTTCCAAGCATCGATAAAGAAATTGAACAGCAATTAGGAGGAGAAGGCAGAGCTGTGTTAACCTCGTCAACATCTGCACAAGTCTCGTTTGAAGACGAGGGAGGAGGAGTATACACGCGCTATTTAGTGGAGGGAATTGAAAAAGGAGCAGCAGCAGATAATAATGGCATGATTACAGTGGCTTCTTTGCACGAATACGCTAAGCGCAAAGTGCAGTCAGCACAACCAGCAATGAAGCCAGAAATTTTTGCAGTTAAAGAAGGTTATACAATTTGTTTAGCGAAAGCACCAGTAGGCGATCCAGAATTGGAATATCGAAAGGAAGTTGAGGAATGTGTAAAAAAGGGTGCGTTTTTGGTTCAAGATGACCGTTTCTCAGCGTTAGGACGTAGGCTTCTAGATAGAAAGCAAAAACAATTAAACTTAGCTCCACCAGAAAAAGTAACACAGATAGAACAGGAAGTTCTGCAACCAATCCGTGAGTTTCAACAAAGTTTACGAGACTATGAACAAGATCTCCGTGATGTTTTAGAAGAGAAATCTGTACTCAATGAAAATGATTGGGAGCTATTGAAACGAATACAGCAAATTCTCAAACTGCGAGATGAGGACGTTATACCGATACACGAACGTTTAATTCCTCAGCAACCACCCAAACCTCAACCCATACAACCTAACACCCCATCTCAGATAGACGACCTAAGTTCAGAAAAAGGCATAGACTATACTAAACTACGCGACCTACTAGCAGCACAAAAGTGGAAAGAAGCTGATTATGAAACTTATCTGGTGATGCTACGGGCTGTTGGTCGAAAAGACAAAGACTGGATTAGGAATGAAGAACTGTTAACCTTTCCTTGTGCGGATCTACGCACAATAGACCGCCTATGGGTAAAATATAGCAATGGACGTTTCGGCTTCAGCATTCAAAAGAAAATTTACCTGCAAGAGGGTGGTAAACCTGACGGCAAATATTACGAAGAAGCCTGGAAAAAATTTGGCGATCGCGTAGGATGGAGAGTGAAAGGAAACTGGATTAGCTATTCAGAAGTAACATTTGACACTGAATCTCCAGAGGGACACTTACCCTGGTTGGTGGGTGGGGTTTGGGGTTTGGGGGGGGGTGGTGGGTCTCTTCTCTCGCATCGAGACTTATAAAGTCTAGCATTTAAGCGTTTCCGAATTTTATAAAGATTTATAACAGCACCCCTATTCACGACACAAGCAGCATTTCAGAGTACTTATGGGGAAATATTGTTTTGTGCGATCGCCTATCCATTTATCTTGTCACTCATATATATTCATTTTGGCTTTTGGTGATAATTCTGTAAATCGGTGTCCAGTGACCAGATAAACACTTCACTCATCTGGAAAAGATTACAGGACTTATGAAATTCCTGAATAATACTGAGATCCCCGAAGCTAGTTCCTTCCAGCTTATGAGTAGCTTTATTTCTGCCAGCCAAATCTGGAAACTTATCAATCCATTCCAATATTTCTACCGTGTTTGGGAATGTAGTCGGTCTCCAAGGGGCTACACCTGCGAATGCTTCTTTAACTTCTTTAACAAAACGTAGGGCTGTTTTCCTTCGCACTGAGCCATTACCGTTTTGGGCGATGTGGTTCCCCGTTTCCAGTATCGTCGCCATAGGCAACAAAAAAGTACAACCAGATTGAGCATAGATCTGAAAATCTTCGAGAACTGATGCTCTATGCTGATTATAGTTAGGAACGTTCAGTATTTCCAGGAATATGCTCGTATCGATCAGGCAGATACTACTCATTGCCGTATTCCTGCAACCGAGACACCCATTCCATAGCTTGCTGTTTTCTTTCTTCAGGTGTGTGCGGGGACTTGACAAATCGATCTACTATCCCAGCAGTTACCAACTGACCGAGTGATCCCTGCGATATTAAACCTGGAAATTCGTACATATCCCCAAGCCTTACAAGGCGACTATCTCCTGCGTGTAGATCCCGGAAACAAAAAACTACATCACCTAGTGCAGCATCAGGTAAAGCATCCATCAGCGCTGGGTTATGCGTGGAAAGCAGCACCCGCAAGTTACGCTGCAAAGCAATATCCTGGATGCTGGCGAGTAGATGCTTGGCACGATTGGGATGAACACCGTTGTCAATTTCCTCGATGACGACTAGACTACCAGCAGGTGCCGATAGCATAGCAGCAGCTATAGCCAATACCCGCAATGTCCCATCAGATAATAATGCTGCTTCACAATAGCGACGTTTATTGCCAAAGGTTTCCGCTAGTCGCACCATGACTTCATCTCGTGGGCCAAAAATGAAATCTAGCCCATCTATAGCCTGCTCTGGTAGACTTTGGATAAAGTTCAAAATTGCTTGTTGATTGTCTGGTTGATTTTCCCACAAGTGAAATAAAACACTAGAAAGATTTGTCCCATCCTCAAGTAATCGCCTATCATACTTAAAACTGTATTCACGCATTCTGGCGGGAACGGGATCTAAAAACAGGATGTTGTTTAAGACTCGTTGATATTCTCGTACAGTTTCAGGAATAATCTTTTGAGATTTGGGGTACTTTGCATCAAAACTAGCAGGGCTATCTAATTGCACGAATATAGCCATTTGATCGCTGCACGTTACTCGTGGTTTATTTTTTCCCCTTGTAAAGTTGTTATATGCAACACCGATATCTGTTCCTGTTCCTTGAGAAGGTTGATCTAGGTCATATAATGGGACAAGACTAGTCGAATCCACGATTCGCTCGCTACTGATATGTAGTTCTCCATCACGCACATTGAGGGTTATATCGAGTTGGTTCCACTGCGTTGAATCAAAACGACAACCGATGGTAAAACTTGATTGTCCCTCATGGCACAAATCATTTACTCGACCGCGTACAACACGCTCTGCACTATTAACAGCATATTGAATACTAGAGAGTTTTTGTCCTTGTGCTAACCACGACAGAAAGCGCAAACCTTCAAGAGCATTACTTGTACCTGCAGCGTTTGCGCCTATTAGGACAGTGAGCGATCCTATGGGTAATCGACTTGTAATGTAACTTTTGAAGTTGGCGAGGGTAAATTCTGTTAGCATGGCGCTCATTTTACAACTTTCCTGCGAATCCAAGATCCAAGATGTTGAAGGAAAACAACAGGTAGGTTTAATGGTTAATTCTAATCCTCAGACTATATGATAAACTACTGCATGATTCGCTTCTTGCCATTGATATTGGGCTAGAGTTGATACGTCATATCAGCATTTCAACCAATATCTGCTGCATCTTGAAAGCATAATTCGGGGTAAACGCATCGCTATAATTGATTAGGAATGAGCAATAAAATAGCAAAATGGCGAAATATGGCTTGCTGATAGGAGCGAGTGAGTATCAGAGCAATAAGTTAAAACCATTACCAGGTGTTGTTCAAGACATTAAGTCAATGCAACGCATCTTGCAAGACCCAAATATTGGTGGGTTTGCTGAAGTCAAGTTATTAGAGAATACTCCCTCTAGCACCATCCAATTAGAAATCGAGCAGTTATTTACGGAAACATGTCAAAAAAACGACATTCTGCTATTGTATTTCTCTGGTCACGGTTTCCGAGATGAAAATGGGTATTTGTACTTTGCTAGCTACAATACTCAAATTAATGCCCATTCATTACCTTATACCTCAACTGCTGTACCTGCAAGATTTCTCCAAGAACAGTGTATGAACCGCAGCAAATCAAAGCGACAGGTGTTAATTCTGGACTGTTGTTTTAGCGGTGCATTTGCTCAAGGAATGAGTGCAAGAGAGATTCTTCCAAGCATCGATAAAGAAATTGAACAGCAATTAGGAGGAGAAGGTAGAGCTGTGTTAACCTCTTCAACATCTGCACAAGTGTCGTTTGAAGACGAGGGAGGAGGAGTATACACGCGCTATTTAGTGGAGGGAATTGAAAAGGGAGTAGCAGCAGATAATGATGGCATGATTACAGTGGCGACTTTGCACGAATACGCCAAGCGAAAAGTGCAGTCAGCACAACCAGCAATGAAGCCAGAAATATTCTCCGTTAAAGAAGGTTATACAATTTGTTTAGCGAAAGCACCAGTAGGCGATCCAGAATTGGAATATCGAAAGGAAGTTGAGGAATGTGTAAAAAAGGGTGCGTTTTTGGTTCAAGATGACCGTTTCTCAGCGTTAGGACGTAGGCTTCTAGATAGAAAGCAAAAACAATTAAACTTAGCTCCACCAGAAAAAGTAACACAGATAGAACAGGAAGTTCTGCAACCAATCCGTGATTTTCAGCAAAGTTTACGAGAGTATGAGCAAGATCTAGCTCTTGTTTTAGAAGAGAAATCTGTACTCAATAAAAATGATTGGGAGCTATTGAAACGAATACAGCAAATTCTCAAACTGCGAGATGAGGACGTTACACCGATCCACGAACGTTTAATTCCCCAGCAACCGCCCAAACCTCAACCCCTACAACCTAACACCCCCCCATCTCAGATAGACGACCTAAGTTCGGAAAAAGGCATAGACTATACTAAACTACGCGACCTACTAGCAGCACAAAAGTGGAAGGAAGCTGATTATGAAACTTATATGGTTATGCTACAGGCTGTTGGTCGAAAGGAGAATGATTGGATTAGGGCTGAAGAACTATTAAACTTTCCTTGTGCTGATCTACGCACAATTGACAGCCTATGGGTAAAATATAGCAATGGGCGCTATGGCTTCAGCGTTCAAAAGAAAATTTACCTGCAAGAGGGTGGTAAACCTGACGGCAAATATTACGAAGAAGCCTGGAAAAAATTTGGCGATCGCGTAGGATGGAGAGTGAAAGGAAACTGGATAAGCGACGACAAGGTAACATTTGATACTCAATCTCCAGAAGGACACTTACCCTCACTAAGGGGGAGCACTTTTGTTTGGGTTGGGTTGGGTTGGGGGGGCGGGTTTGGGGCGGGTTTTTTTTGGGGGGGGTTGGTCTCTTCTCTCGCATCGAGACTTGTAAAGTGTAGCATTTAGGCGTTTACGAATTTTATAAAGATTTATAACAGCACCCGTATTCACGCTAGAATCAGTATTTCAAAGTTCCGATACCTGGCACCAAAGTTCCAATACCTGGCACCGAAGGGCTAAAACAATTAGCCTGGATAAACTTTTCTGCTACCTCATGTACTTCCGTACGTTCTGACGCGTTATGCTTGTCCCAAGGTAAACTCATCTGTCCTGGGGATTTTTTCGTCTTACCTTTAATCGTCATTCCAGCCAGCAAACGACTACCCCAATGGTTCTTTTTCTCCGACTTGGGTTGTGGTCGATATTTTTTACAGAATCTTCGATATTTAGCAGCGCACTCTTCCAACGTTTTCCCTAATTGCAAAAACGCAGGATGCCATTGAGTGATACCATCATTACTTAAGCGGTCATGAATACCATAATTGCTGAAATCATAAAAGAAACCCTGCTGTGTTCCTGCTGCTTTGGGGTTTGCGTGGATATATCGCAGGGTATTTAATGCTCGCCGCGTATCTGTATTAGCAAAACCTGTACTGTGATACCGCTTTTCCCAAAAATGTCCGGTTCTGTTCAGCATTCGGTTAAAGCACATAGCAGTGTACCAGTTCAGCCAGTGCATAATTTTGGGCAGATCTTCTGGTTGTTTAGGTTCTAACAAATAATGGACATGGTTGCTCATAATACAGAGAGCATAAACCTTAAATCCATATTTTTCTTGTGCTTTTTTGATAGCATAAAGCAGCACCTCTCGGCATTCCAAGCGCGTTAGGCGAAATTCTCGGTTGTTACAACGAATAGTGATGTGATAACAGAAGTTTGGTTGAAAATTACGTTTAGGGCGTGACATAGTAATGATTGGGGAAATATTGTGTTGCGCGATCGCCTACCTATAGCGATTCTCGATTGAGTACGATACCTTTGTAGGGGCGAACGGCGTACTCTGCGAGAAGCCGGAGACTACGCCCTCAGAGTGAGCTGTATTTTACACAAATAAGAATGGCTATATTTATCTTGTCTGTAACAAGCGTGTATTAAATAGAGTAAGATTTACCCAAAGGAATATATATGCTACTTCTCCAGAATTTAGATAGGGGATTGGGACTTGGTCAAACACCATCGCTTATGTTCATTTTATTGGTCTTCGATGGGTGGCTGGTCTTTTTACCCTGCTTATTAATTCTGACAGCTATATTCTTTTTTTATTTCTGAATTCTACTTTATAACTCTTGAATAGAGCGATAGAAAATACGAAACCACATGGCAAGAAAATTTAACCGTCGGAATTTTTTAATCTATGGTTCGGCTACATTTGGCACCAGTTTTTTATTAAAGGCTTGTGCTAATAATTCTCAACCCTCTAACGAGAGTTCGACAGCTTCTCCTGTTGCTGCTGCAAATAATAACACTATAAAAGTGGGAATTTTACACTCGCTAAGTGGTACAATGGCCATTAGTGAAAAAAGCGTTGTCGATGCAGAAAAATTGGCAATTAAAGAAATAAACGCTAGTGGCGGTGTATTAGGCAAGCAAATTGAAGCAATTGTAGAAGATGGTGCTTCAAACTGGGATATTTTTCGAGAAAAAGCTACGAAGCTAATTGATCAAGATAAAGTTGCTGTGGTTTTTGGTTGTTGGACATCTGCAAGCCGTAAGAATGTCAAGCCGATATTTGAAAGCAAAAATCATATGCTTTGGTATCCTGTACAGTATGAAGGTCAAGAGTGTTCCCATAATATTTTCTACACGGGTGCTGCGCCAAATCAACAAATAGAACCTGCTGTTGATTGGCTACTTAAAAATAAGGGCAAACAGTTCTTTTTGATTGGTTCTGACTATGTTTTTCCGCGCACTGCTAACACAATCATTAAAGCACAGTTGGAAGCTAAAGGTGGTCAAACTGTCGGAGAGGACTACTTACCACTAGGTAACACAGAGGTTACACCAATCATTACCAAAATTAAACAGACTTTACCCAAAGGCGGCGTAATTTTTAATACCCTCAACGGTGATAGTAACGTAGCTTTCTTCAAACAACTCCAGGGCGCTGGTTTGAGAGCAGATAACTATCCTACCATGTCTGTAAGTATCGCTGAAGAAGAAGTCAAAGCAATTGGTGTTGATTATCTTAAAGGACACTACGCTGCTTGGAACTACTTCATGACAGTTGATACTCCAGAAAACAAAAAGTTTGTTGAGGCTTTTAAGAAAGAATACGGCAATACCCGAGTGACAAATGACCCGATGGAAGCTGCTTACATCGGAGTTTATTTGTGGAAACAAGCTGTAGAAAAAGCTGGTAATGTTGATATAGGTAAAGTGCGTACAGCAGCATACAATCAAACCTTTCTTGCGCCGGAAGGGAAAGTAACAATGCAACCTAATCATCACTTATCTAAAATTGTCCGCATTGGCGAAGTAAGAGAAGATGGTTTATTTAAGATTGTCTATGCTACTCCCGGACCGGTTGATCCAATTCCTTGGAATCAATTTGTGAAAGAAACTAAGGGTTTTGGTTGTAATTGGTCTGACCCTAACAAGGGTGGTAAATATAAAGTGTGAACCCGCGTTTTTCTTGGTAGTTGTTGGCTGAGACTGAGGCGGTAACACAGCGAAGCTGTAGATAAGTCAAGAGGGTTAGGAAAAGTGTTACCGGGATTTTTCGATGCAATATTTAATGGTATTAGTATTGGTGCTGTATTATTAATTGCAGCACTGGGACTTGCCATTGTATTTGGTTTGATGGGTGTGATTAACATGGCACACGGTGAGTTGATGATGTTGGGAGCTTATACCACATTTGTGGTGCAAAATGCGAGCAAACAACTTGGTGGAGTATGGTTTGAGACTTATATATTTTTTGCTCTAATTTTTGCTTTCCTACTAACAGCGTGTGTGGGATTAATTCTAGAAAGAGGAGTGATTCGCTATCTCTACGGACGCCCTTTAGAAACTTTGCTGGCGACTTGGGGTGTAAGTTTGATTTTGCAGCAGTTTGTCCGTAGCGTGAATTGGGTTTTAGTGATTGGAATAGCGTTGTTTTGTCTCTTGTTTTTTGGTGGTTTATGGATTTTAAATTCCAGAACTAATTTTGGACGCGTTCGTAACTGGATTGTGTCAGTAATATTGCTACTTTCTGTGAGTGTAGCAATAGCAATAGGTAATGTTTTGGGTTTAACTTATAACTTAGCAGTGACTCAACCCTGGTTTGGTAGTCAGAATGTGGATGTTACCGCACCTACTTGGTTACGAGGCGGTATTTCTTTAAGCGGGGTGCAATTGCCTTATGCTAGGTTATTTATTATTGCCTTAACAGTTATTTGTGTAGCTGGTATTTACTTATTTTTACAGCGCTCGATTTGGGGGTTAAGAATTCGTGCTGTCACTCAAAATCGAAGTATGAGTGCTTGTTTGGGTATTCCAACGCAAAAAGTTGATGCTGTTACTTTTGCACTCGGCTCTGGCTTGGCTGGTGTAGCGGGTTGTGCAATTAGTTTACTGGGTTCAGTAGGACCAAATACGGGACAAAACTATATTGTTGATACTTTTATGGTTGTTGTTCTAGGTGGTGTGGGTAATCTTTTTGGTACTATTGTGGCAGCGTTGGGAATTGGGACGGTTAATTTCTTGATTGGTTCTGGTACTCTGGCTTTGTCGTTAGCGCCAATTAAGCCTTTGGCAGATTTTTTTACGTTCTTTGCTACAACAAGTATGGCAAAGGTAATGGTATTTGCGTTGATTATCTTGTTTTTACAGTGGAAGCCTGGCGGTATTTTTCCACAAAAAGGTCGTACTGTTGATGTTTAGAAACAAAAAAAATGCGAAGGAAGGGACGACGGTTAATTTTAATTGAGATAGGGGTGGTGGTGGCGATCGCACTCATCCTCATCTTGGTTATCCCGGTTATTCTTTCTAGTTTTCGCCTAAATTTGCTAGGTCGATTTTTGTCACTAGCAATCGTCGCTTTAGGTATAGATTTAATCTGGGGTTATACAGGGTTACTGAGTTTAGGACACGGAATTTTCTTTGGCTTGGGTGGATACGCTATTGCTATGCACCTCAAACTGCAAGTTCCCCAAGGCGAGTTACCCGATTTTATGGGATTATATGGTGTCACACAACTGCCTTGGTTTTGGCAACCTTTCTACTCGTTTCCTGTTGCGATCGCTGCTGTAGTGATAATTCCAGCAGTATTAGCAGGGTTATTAGGATATTTAGTATTCCGTAACCGTATAAAAGGAGTGTACTTTTCGATTCTAACCCAAGCCGCCACAATTGTTTTTTTCAACTTCTTTAATGGTCAACAAAAACTTTTCAATGGAACCAACGGCTTAATAGACTTCACCACTTTATTCGGTATAACAGTCAGCGATTCAAAAACCCAATTTATTTTCTACTCCCTTACAGTATTATTTCTTGTAATCACCTATTGTCTTTGTCGCTGGTTAACCAGTGGGCGTTTCGGATGGTTACTAATAGCTATTCGAGATGATGAAAGCCGAGTGCGCTTCTCAGGCTACGATCCTACAGATTTCAAAGTCCTGGTTTTTGCAATTTCAGGAGCAATAGCAGGAATAGCAGGAGCATTTTACACCCTGCAAAGTGGTTCTGTCTCACCTAGAGTTATGGATATTGCGTTTTCTATTGAAATGGTAATTTGGGTTGCAGTCGGTGGACGCGCCACATTAATAGGAGCAATCTTAGGTGCTTTGCTTGTCAACTATGCTCGCACTTTTTTGAGCGAACAATTTCCTGAAATATGGCTATTTTTCGAGGGAGGGCTATTTTTAATAATAGTTACTGTACTACCAGATGGCATTGTTGGATGGTTACTTCATCAAAAAATTCCTCTTTTCCAACGCCCGTCTCAAATTACCACTTACCCGAGCCTAGAACAAGATCCTGAAGTCCAGCATGAACGCGAAAATATTGAGAACTGAAAACCTCACTGTTACCTTTGATGGATTTAAAGCCGTTAACAACCTCAACTTCGACATGGATGTGGGAGAACTACGAGTAGTGATTGGTCCCAACGGTGCTGGTAAAACAACATTTCTTGACGTCATTACAGGGAAAGTTACCCCTACCCAGGGACAAGTGATTTTCAAAGACAAAAATCTCCGTTCCTTGAAAGAACACCAAATTGCTCGCATGGGAATTGGTCGTAAATTTCAAACGCCCCGAATTTTCCTTAATTTAACCGCTCAACAAAACTTAGAACTTAGTAGTAACCTTAATAAAAACGTCTTTTCCACCCTATTTAGAAAAACTACGACTCCTGAAAAAAATAAGATTAAAAACTTACTTGAAACCATCGGCTTAAAGAATAAAGCCAATATCCCAGCAGGTTTACTTTCTCATGGAGAAAAGCAACGTCTAGAAATTGGGATGTTAGTAGCGCAGTCTCCTGATTTGTTACTCGTTGACGAACCGGTCGCTGGATTGAGTGATGAAGAAACTTATCATATCGGAGAATTACTTTTAGAATTAGCACAAAATCATTCAATATTAGTTATTGAACATGATATGGAATTTGTCCGCCAAATAGCCCGAAAAATAACAGTTCTCCATCAAGGTTCAGTACTGTGTGAAGGTAGCATTGAAGAAGTACAAAATGATTCACGAGTGATTGAAGTTTATTTGGGACAAGAAACCAATTAGAATTTAAAAATGTTGCAAATCTCCAATCTTAACGTTTACTACGGTGAAAGTCACATTCTGCGCAACGTAGATTTGAGTGTATTAGATGGGCAAATAGTGTGTCTTATTGGACGCAATGGTGTAGGAAAAACTACGCTTTTAAAAACAATTATGGGGTTGCTTAAACCTCATAGTGGTTCAATTACCTTTGCAGGAACTACAATAAATTCAAAATCTCCAGACCAAAGAGCAAAAATGGGGATTGGTTACGTCCCCCAAGGGCGTGAAATTATCCCCCGCTTAACTGTAAAAGAAAATCTTTTATTGGGTTTAGAAGCTAGAAAAAGAAAAACCAAAACTCAAGAAATTCCCGAAGAAATTTTTAGCCTGTTCCCAGTTTTGAAAACTATGCTTTCCCGCATGGGTGGCGATTTAAGCGGGGGACAACAACAACAGCTAGCAATTGCACGTGCTTTAATGGGAGAACCCGAATTACTTCTACTAGACGAACCGACAGAAGGAATTCAACCCTCAATTATTCTAGAAATAGAAGCCGCCATCCGTCGCATTGTTTCCACTACTAATATTTCTGTTTTATTGGTAGAACAACACTTGCATTTTGTCCGCCAATCTGATTGCTATTATGCAATGCAAAAAGGCGGTATTGTTGCTTCTGGTTCTACAGGTGAACTAAGTCAGGAGGTTATTCAACGGTTTTTGAGCGTGTAAAATATTACATTGCCATACCACCCATACCCTCATCCATCAAGGCCAAAACTTTAGCTGGAACCACGACAAATGGACGCATCATATCGTGGTCTTCATGCTCTAGAACATGGCAATGGTACATATAGCGACCACAGTAGCCTTTGAAATGAGCAGCGATAGACAGCGATTCGTTTGGATTAACGCGAATTGTGTCCTTAAATCCCTGCTCATTAGAGTCGGGAGAAACGGGGGCACCATTTAGTGCGATCGGCTTGCCGGGGAGAGTAAATCCACCCTCATTTACATAGCCGTCTATGTTGTATGGCTGCCGATGTAGTGCTTGGAACTCAACCAGATGCAGGTGAATTGGGTGGGTGTCACCAGTTAGGTTGATAATATTCCATATCTCCCAAGAATCATAAGGAATTAAGATGTTAATGGTGTCGTGGAAGTGCATTGCTACTGTACGATACCAAGTAATCTCGGTAGTTGACGTTTGAATTGCGATTAGGGGCGAGTCTGTTGCTTTTGCGACCTTTTCGTCGGTAGTCACCTCTTGTAACTCTCGAAACAGCAAATTCCCTGTTGGATTCTCGGTTAGAGCAATCCAACGGTGATTGTGTTTGCCCAAAACCAGTTCTTTGCGTCCTTGTGCATCACCTGCACTGTGAACATAGCGTACAAAGTTGTGGTCAAGCCGCGTTTTCTCATTGAGCACAGAGGGTTCTACATGCTCATGTGGTCGAACATCAAAGCGCAGGACATGGAGGAATGGTAGACGATTGCTTGGATCTGGGGCAATTGGATTGCTTGTCCCATTGCCAGCAGAGGTAACAGTCGTGCCATCAAAAGGGGCAAAAGCAGTGTTGACAAAGGCCAATTTCTTGTCAGAAAACCCGGTGAAATCGATGACGACGTCTGCACGCTCAGCAGGAGCAAGAACTAAACCGAGGTCTGGGAGCTTGACAGGAAAGTCCAATAGACCGCCATCTGTGCCAATTTGATAGATTGGCACCTTCTGTGTGAGATCTTCTCCATAGTCCCCATTCTCCTTAACCTCTACCAATCGCAAACAGTAAGCGCGAGCGTTAGAGCCATTGAGCAGACGTAGGCGCACTGGGCGATCGCCAACTGAACAACGGGGCCACAGCGTCCCGTTAACGAGAGTGTATGGTCCGAACATCTCAGCAGTACTTTGCTCAGTTTTGTGCAACAGGTCGCCGGTCAATCTTCCTTCAGCATCAGTGTCGAAGTTGCGATCCTGGATCACCAAGTACAACTCATCTTCCTCACCAGGCAGAATTTTATTTTTGATGAGTTCATACTCGATTTGACCACGGATAATCCAAAAGCCAAATAATCCAGCATAAACATTGAAGCGGGTAACACCCATTGCATGGTCATGATACCAAAGTGCTGTACTCCTCTGGTTATTCTCATAAGTAGTTCGCTGGGATTGGTTATGCAAAGCAACATTCTCTGTCCAACCATCACTATCAGCAGCGGTACGACCCCCGTGCAAATGAGTCACAGTAGCTGCATGAAGGTCAGCAGCCTGACAGTTGACTTCAGCCGTCTCGTCTAGACCTGGAACATTTTGTGGGATTGGCTCATCCTGCTGTGGATCCGGGCAGACGGCAACCCTATATGGTAGCGGAGTATCTTTGTTGATGCCGTTGTACCAATCAACATGCACAACCTGCCCTTGATTGACAATAAATGATGGTCCTGGAACAGTGCCATCATAAGTCCAAGCCCTGGTAGAACCCAGTTGTTTCGAGAAACGAACACAGCTAGACTGGAGGGTAACCTTTTGGTAAACTACAGATCCCGACTCTCGTAGATCGTAGGTTAAAGGAACAGGCAAATCGTCTTGGTAGGGAATCAGTTCATTTGGTAAAAGTCGGGGAGTTGTACCAATTTCCCCTTCAAAAAAGTTTTCGTTGTTGATATCAACAGATAATTCTGCTTGTGTGCTGATTGAAGAATCAAGTGCGTTGTCTGCGATATCTTTGTGGCTTTCCATAGCAATCAATCAATGATAAGGAAGAATAAAGCTGTATTCAAAACACGACTATGTGATTAGAGAATGAGTCACTCCGCTGCACTCGCAGTGAGACATAAAACCTTTTCCACTTAATGACTCTATTCACTCCAAAGGAGACAAGAGTGTTTTCGCAAAATTTTAAAGAGAGTTTTACCCAATTTTAATTAAAATTTGTAGCAGCGTCAGGTTTTTAAACCGGGGATATCCCCAAACGGCTTTGCTTAGTCCTTAATATTTTGCAACAATTTGCTGGCTTACTAATAAAGTAACAATTTATACTTCATATTTATTTTGTAACAAGCGTGTATTAAATAGAGTAAGATTTACCCAAAAGAATATATACGCTACTTCGCCAGAATTTAGATCGGGGATGATCTGCGACTTGGTGAAACACCATCGCTTATGTTCATTTTATTAGTCTTCGATGAGAGGCGCATCTTCTTACTCTGCTTATTGATTCTGACAGCTATATTCTTTTTTTATTTCTGAATTCTACTTGACAACTCTTGAATAGAGCGATAGAAAATACGCAACCACATGGCAAGAAAATTTAACCGTCGGAATTTTTTAATCTATGGTTCGGCTACATTTGGTACTAGTTTTTTATTAAAGGCTTGTGCTAATAATTCTCAACCCTCTAAAGAGAGTTCTACTGCTTTTCCTGTTGCTGCTGGAAATAATAACACCATAAAAGTAGGGATTTTACACTCCCTGAGTGGTACAATGGCCATTAGTGAAAAAAGCGTCGCCGACGCAGAAAAATTGGCAATTAAAGAAATAAACGCTAGTGGCGGTGTATTAGGCAAGGAAATTGAACCAATTGTAGAAGATGGTGCTTCAAACTGGGATATTTTTCGAGAAAAAGCTACGAAGCTAATTGATCAAGATAAAGTTGCTGTGGTTTTTGGTTGTTGGACATCTGCAAGCCGTAAGAATGTCAAGCCGATATTTGAAAGCAAAAACCAAATGCTTTGGTATCCTGTACAGTATGAAGGTCAAGAGTGTTCCCATAATATTTTCTATACAGGCGCTGCGCCAAATCAACAAATAGAACCTGCTGTTGATTGGCTGTTAAAGAATAAAGGTAAACAGTTCTTTTTGGTCGGTTCAGACTACGTTTTTCCGCGTACTGCTAACACAATCATTAAAGCACAGTTGGAAGCTAAAGGCGGTGAAACTGTCGGAGAAGATTACTTACCACTAGGTAGCACAGAGGTCACACCAATCATCAATAAAATTAAGCAGACTTTACCCAAAGGCGGTGTGATTTTTAATACACTCAATGGTGATAGCAACGTACCTTTCTTCAGACAACTGCAAGGTGCTGGTTTAAGAGTAGATAAGTATCCTACTATGTCTGTAAGTATCGCTGAAGAAGAAGTCAAAGCAATTGGTGCTGATTATCTTAAAGGACACTACGCTACTTGGAACTACTTCATGACAGTTGATACTCCAGAAAACAAAAAGTTTGTTGAAGCTTTTAAGAAAGAATACGGTAATACCCGAGTGACAAATGACCCGATGGAAGCCGCTTACGTCGGAGTTTATTTGTGGAAGCAATCTGTAGAAAAAGCCGATAGTGTTGATATGGGTAAAGTGCGCGCAGCTGCATACAATCTAATCTTTCTTGCTCCCGAAGGTAAAGTAACAATGCAACCGAACCATCACCTATCTAAAATTGTGCGGATTGGCGAAGTGAGAGAAGATGGTTTATTTAAGATTGTCTATGCTACTCCTGGACCAGTTGATCCAATTCCTTGGAATCAATTTGTGAAAGAAACTAAGGGATTTGGTTGTGATTGGTCCGATCCAACCAAGGGTGGTAAATATAAAGTGTGAACTACCCCACCGCGTAGGCGGATGGGGCTTCGGTATTCATAGGGGTGTGCCTTAGTTTGGACTTGCGCCCTCTCTTCGGACTTACCTCCCCTCCTACCGCAGTACCGGGGTTCCCTCCGGCAGTGACAGGCTGACTGGCAGCTAGTTTTAGAATCCGAATGCCCTCTGCTCTAATATTGTGTGCAGCGTTCCCATCCCTATCATGATGAGTTCCGCAATGTGGACAAGTCCACTCACGGACATCCAAGGGCATCTCACCCATTTGATAGAAACAGTTAGAGCAAAGTTTAGATGAAGGGAACCACCGATCAATCTCAACAAAAGCGCCGCCTTTACGCTCTAGCTTGTAAGCTAAGAAATTGGTAAACATTCCCCATCCAGCGTCGGATATTGCTTTAGCTAAGTTGTGATTACGAACCATACCTTTGGTATTTAGGTTTTCTACTACTACAACTTGGTTATCGTTGGCGAGCTTTGTAGAAAGCTTTTGTAGAAAATCCTGCCGTGAATTGCACAAGCGTTCGTGAACCTTAGCAACAAGTTTTTTAGCCTTGAATCTTGATTTACTTCCGTCCTTTTTACGTGCTAATTTTTGCTGTTTGCGTTTGAGGTTTTTCTCGTGCTTAGCAATGTGCTTGGGGTTTTCAAACTTGGACACCTTCTCACCGTTGCTGACTACAGCAAAGTGTTTTAGTCCTAAGTCAATCCCAATTACATCACCCTCACTGGATGCTTCTGGTGTATCACCGTCTACCTCAAACAAGATAGCTGCAAAGTACTTGCCAGATGGACACTTGCTCACGGTAACAGTCTTGATTATCCCTTCAATTGCTCGATGAATAACGGCTTTGACTTCACCGATATTACCTGGAAGCTTAATAGCCCCATCTAGAACTTTGACGCTCTGAGGATATTGTATAGACTGTTTATCTTTCTTTGATTTGAATCGAGGAAATTTAGCTCGTCCTTCAAAGAAGTTTTTGTAAGCTTTGGTAAGGTTGAGTGTTGTAGCCTGTAATATTTGGCTGTAGCACTCACCTAGCCAGATTGTCTCTTCCGCTTTTTTGAGTCCTGGGAGTAGTGCGTTGAGTGCTGACTGAGATAATCCTTTCCCGGTGTCTTTATAAGTCTCAATTGATTTATTCAGTGCATAATTCCACCACCAACGAGAACATCCAAAAGCTTGTGCTAACTGGATTTGTTGTTGTTCATCTGGATATATGCGGACTTTGACAACTTTGCGCAACACTCAACATCACCTCCTTGATTTTGCTATTTTACTATATTAAACATTACCAGTAAAGGCAATTCCGGACAGAACTTGGAAAAATTTCGCCGATTTCTTAGAAATAACCTCTATTTTTCCCGCCTTATATCCCCACCGTGCAGACGGATGGGGAATTACGGCGAATTAGTTAAAAAGAATGCTCCAAAGCCCAAAAGGGTTAAGGTGCAGATGGTACGGGTGGACTGCTCGGAACCCAAACAGCTTTGCCTGCTTGAAACGCCCATCCCTGAATCAACAGGGATTAAAAGGAAACAACACCGTACTCGCAAGAGTGAACGCGGTGTGCCTGGGAACCCGCCAGATCAATTGAGTTTATGGGATAGTGTTGGGTGTGGCTACCCGCACGAATCCCACTCCTAGAAGGAGTGGGAGCGTCAATGAGAATAGTAGCGGGTTTTCTAGCTCGTACTACTCCAAGTTATAAAATCGACGAAGACGCTTGGTCTTTAGTATCAGAGGTTGAATTACAATTGTTACAGTTGTTTGAATTGTAAGGATTGAAGAATGAGGGTTTGGCTTGCTTGCTTTTTTGTACTGTTTGCCCTTGCTCAATTTTTTGACTGGATCCAACAATGGAAATTACCACTACCAATCTATATTTTAGGTGGAGTGTTTTTAGCCGTTGCTTCTAACTATGACAAGTTTTTTGGCTCCTATATCAAGGATGCTACCTGTGTAATACCACCAGAACAACCTCAGTTGGACTTACCACCTCAACCCACGCACTCTATATCTTTTACGACTTCCCAACAAGAGTAAAGATTTGTGATGTAGCTGTTGTGTTTAATATTTTATCTATTCCTTTGCTCTCCTTCTACCACAATCTGCGAGAGGAACAATCCTGTTATATCTAGTAGCTGGTCAAGTGTAAAGGCGATCATACCAATATAGATTAATGCATCGATTATCACTTTTTTGTTGCTTGTGTTGTTATAGCCACCCCAGATAACATAACCCAGCCCTTGTCCACCTGTTAACATCTCCGCAGCAATGACTGTAACCCAGGCAAACCAAATCCCTAGTCTCAAAGCTCTAAATATATGAGGGATAGCAACTCTAAAGTTATGGCCATGAGTACGAAATTGGCGCATACCTTTTGCTGTGTCTATAATAACTGTCCATAAAGCACTAATAAAAACGACAATCCAGATTGCTACCTCAGTTTGTTTAAAGGCTAATAGGGCAATAGGCAGCAAGGCTATCGAAGGAATACTATTTGCTATTTGTAGTATTCGCATGAAGACTAGGTAACCTATATTATTGATACCAACGACTAGTCCAATTAAAATTCCTAAAATAGCTGCTGGTATGTACCCTACAAATAAGCGTTCCACGCTCGTTAAAATGTCTACAAAGATACTATGTTCCATATATATTTGAATTTGACTTGGAACATTTGAATAATAACCCAAGTGGCAATGGGCGTGGGGCATTGGGCATTGGGGATTCGAGAGATGCTATAAATACGAGTTGACCCATTTCAGGTTTTGAAATGGGTCGAATGAAGGGGACTAGAGCAAGGAAGCTTAAGCTTTGCCCATATTACGCTTTATCTGTTGCAACTCATCCTCTGTTTCCCAACGACGGAATTTTTCCTCTAAATCATCAAATGTTCTAGAATAGCTGCTGCTTTGGGTTCCCCAGCCAGAAGTTTCTATACGTTGCTGGGCTTGAGCTTTAGCACGCATTGTTTGAGCTTCAGCAGCTTTGGTTTGTACTTCTTGTCTTCGTTTCTGAATTTTTTGCAGTAGTTCTTTAGCTTGGGAAATACGTTCCTTTATACCTTGCATTTGTCCCCAACGCTGATTACCTTCACGTAACAGTGCTGCTTCTCGTTGTGCAGCTGCTGATTCTAAATCTTGTCTACCAGCAGCTTTTGCTTTTTCAACCCGGATATGCCATCTTTGGATTTCTTGTGCAGTGGAGAGAATGTCGTCTTGCGATCGCTTCTCTTGTAACTGTAAATCTGCAATCAGCTTTAACGTGTCTTCCTCTTGCGATCGCAACTGCTCTAACAGCGCCTCTAGCTCGAGATGCGGATTATTCCGTAAGAATTCTTCTAAACGGTTTTCTAGAAACCGATTCAAATCATCAAATAAGCCCACTGCTAGAACTCCAAAGTCAGGTGTTTGATTTTATTGTAGTAATTATTCCCACTCTACCCACTCTTCAAAAAGCAATATTGTACAGATCTTTTACCTAGCGGCTACAATGAACGGCTAACAATGGGCATGGGGAATAGGGCATGGGGCATTGGGCATTGGGCATCGGGGAGTAAGTACTGGGGGCGATTGGGATTTTTTTATCTCCCTGCTCCCCTGCCCCCCTGCTCCCCTGCTCCTCTGCTCCCTGCTCCCTGCTCTCCTGACTCCTGACTTCTGACTCCTGAATTCTGCTATATGATTAAAAGAAGACAACTTGTAACAGGTATCGCGGCGCTTTCTACTTTGTCTACTGCTGGTTGCGGCTGGAGACTGGCGGATGTGCGAGCAACTTCCAAAAATCGAGGCTCTCGCGATCAATTAAATCTTTACACTTGGACACAGTATTTTGATAAAGAATTATTAACAACCTTTACTGCTCAGACGGGTCTGAAAGTGCTTGCAGATGTGTATGATTCTAATGATATTATGCTGGCTAAGCTACAAGCAGGAGGTGGAGGAGCTTATAGTGTGATTTATCCATCTGACTACATGGTGCAGAAGATGGTGAACAAGGGGTTGTTAAACGAAATAAATCATGCTCGCTTAATTGGTTTAGATAATTTATTACCACGTTTTCAAAACCCTACTTATGATTCTAATAACCGCTACAGCATTCCTTTTAACTGGGGAACAACAGGTTTAATTTTCAACTCTGAAGTACTCAAAAACCCACCAGAAGATTGGGAGTATCTTTGGCAACATCAAGAACAACTCTCAAAGCGCATGACTTTGATCAATGATGTTCGAGAAGTTATGGGCGCGGTGTTGCGGATGCTAGGTTATTCTTATAACTCACGAAACGAAAATGAAATTAAACAAGCCTACGAAAAGCTAAAAGTTCTTAAAGGAGCGATCGCAGCTTTTGACACTGATGCTTGGCGTAATCAAATTGTGGCAGGAGATTTGCTCTTGGCGATGTGTTACTCAGCAGACGGTGTTAAACTCTCTCAAGAATATCCCAAATTTAAATATATTATCCCTAAGAGTGGTTCTTCATTATGGACTGATACAATCGTTATTCCAAAAACAGCCCCTAATCTTGACGGAGCTTATGCTTGGATTAACTTTATCTTACAACCAGAAGTAGCAGCGCGGATGAGCCAACGTCTAAGCATTGCCACTCCTAACCAAGCTGGATTTGACTTATTACCAAAGAAATTCCAGAAAAATGTTAGTTTGTTTCCTCCAGAATCTGTGCTAGACAAGTGCGAACGAATTACTCCTTTGGGCAAAATTGAAGAAGTTTATGAGCGCTACTGGACAGAATTAACTAGTAGCTAAGGAGTACAATTATTCTTTGTCTCAACACGGCATCATAGCAACTTCCTTCTGGACAGGCTAAGCACTTAGCGCAGCTATGCCCAAAGGGTTTTACGCGACTGTAGGTTGATTCGTGAGCAAAAAACTAAATAATCTCCCTTTTTATGTAAAATTTTGTAAAAAATGAATTTATATTTATGGAAACCAAGAGAGAAAAACTTGACCGCATTATCAAAGAACTAGTTGCTAGAAGAGTAGGTGTTCAAGAAGCTTTTGTGTGCTACAGTGAGCAGCTTGAACTCATGACAACGCTGATAGGAGAATTTGATTATGATAGTATCAGAAAGATGGCCGCAAAATGTATCTTGTTAGCGAGAAACAATAATCAAGATTTTGAGGGAGTTATTAAAGTCGAGAGGGAAACTAACAACGGCTACGAGATATTAGTTCCCTTGACTTCTTACCACTGCTTGTTTGTAAAAGCGATTAAGTCGGAAAATGACCTTCCAGGAGAGTTAAGGATAGCAATAAACAAAACAGTAGAAAGGCTAAAAGCTGTACTCAACGCTGAAGACAGCTTTGATGCAAGAGATATAACCAAGAATACCGAAACCTCTAACATACGCAGCCTTCAGCGAAAACAAAATGAAGAAGATACCCGTTGGGATCAAATCTAAAAATTGCACTACAAGCAACGCTGATTTTAACTTTTTTCTCCGCCTTGTATTGCTGATCCTATAATTTCGTCTAGAAGTTCCGGTTCTGGTTCAAAACCATCATAAGCTTTATTTCCATGTTCACTTAGATCCAGACCATCCCGTTCTACTTGGAGATTAACTCGCAATCCTACTGTTTTCTTGATTGCGAACCAGGTAATGTAACTAAATGTACAAGCAAAAAGTCCGACTGCTATCACACCAATTAACTGAATTCCCAATTGGGTAAAATCAAAACGACCTGATTGTAACAATCCTGGTATTAATCCTAGTTGTGGTCCAGCCCTGTCACCCAGCCAAGAAGTGTAATTGCTAGCGGTAAACAAACCGACTGCTAAAGTTCCCCAAATACCTCCTACAAGGTGAACTGAAATAGCACCCACTGGATCATCAATTCTTTGCTGTTCTATCCAGAGGGTTGAATATACCACCAGAACTCCGGCGATCGCACCAATAACAGCAGCGTAGGGAATAGAGACAAAAGCACACGAAGCTGTAATACTCACTAATCCTATCAAGACACCGTTAAGTATCATTGGCACATTCGGCTTACGAAAGTTTGGGTGAAACCGTGTCGCGATAGTAGCTGCAATTCCACCTGCAGACCCAGCCATATTAGTTGTCAAGAAAATGTGAGCAATAGCGCTAGCATTTGCTTCTAAAGTTGAACCTGGGTTAAAGCCAAACCAACCCAGCCAGAGAATAAAGCAACCTAAAGTAGCAATCCCTAAATTATGGGATGGTAGCTCACGCTTTTCAACTTCAGCATTACTGTCAATTGGAGTTTCTATAGGATTTCCCCTAGCTATATCTTCACGTTTTATATAAGTTCGGCGACTATACAAAAGACCCAGTACCCTAGTTTTACGTGAATTGTTTTGAGTGTATTTTCCAGACGAATTAGTTGGAGGATCTACGATCTGTAGCTTATAACGAGCAATACGAGGTCCTAGCAACAAAGCACCCATTAAACCAGCCCAACCACCAACCGAGTGTACTACCGTTGACCCTGCAAAATCATAAAACTTCATTTGACTTAGCCAACCACCGCCCCAAATCCAATGACCAGTGACGGGGTAAATAAACCCCATAAGGACGAGACTAAACCAAAAAAATGCCCAAAACTTAATACGTTCAGCAACAACTCCTGTAAAGATAGTTGCAGCAGTATCGGCAAAGACTAACTGAAAGAAAAATATTGCTTCGAGAGGTACATTAGGATTAGGGGAATTAAACTGATTTCCCATCAAGAAAAAACCAGAAAAACCAATAATCGGATCAACTCCACTCCCCTTACCAAACATCAAGCCAAAACCAGTTGCCCAAAAAGCAACTGTTGCAATAGCAAACACCAGAAAGTTTTGGATTAAAACGCTGACGGCATTTTTGCGACGGCAAAATCCTGTTTCCACCATCGCAAACCCAGCATTCATAAAAAACACTAAACAGGCTGTGATAAGTACCCATACAGTGTCTATCGCTCGTTTGATATCCTTTGTTGATACTGTATCAGATGGGGAATTTGCTGCAACAGCCACTCCAACGGATATTAGGAGGATCATAGCAGCCAAAGGTAAGCAGAGTTTCCAATTTATTGACAGCCAATTTTTTTGGCGATTAGTTTTTTTGTGTTTTTTCTTATACATGCAGCTTAGTAGTTTTTCAAACCTTTTCTAGCAGTTTATATATAAAAGTGCTAATCTCTCAATCTTTTTAATTTTTGATTACAACAAAACAACACCTATAGCATAGGCGGCAAACCTGCAAAATCGTCATCTTCTTCATTCTTCGGATGATTAATATTCAACATTTGATTCAGTTCATCCTCTAATTCTCTGAGAATATCCACTACAGTTTCCGAACCTTTCTTTTCAGCCTCTTGAAATTCGGGTTCACGACGCTCTTGTTCCTGCGTAAAAGCTTGATGTGCCTCGATTGTAGTTTTACCATCAATAAAGTACGAAATAGCTGCTTTCCCAATTGCAAGTGTTTTAGCCAAAAATGAGCTAGTATTGGTTGGCTGTACACCTAACTCATTTAAAAAAGTTTCGGCTATCCTGCTTTTGTCTTCATTTGTTGCAGCAATTTGAGCAATCATACTTACTAGCCGTAATTGTGTAGTAAAAACTATTCTTGTAGCAAGAGTAGAAATAGGAATAAGACGAGCAAAGAAAGCAATCCAAGCAGCCGCTAATGTAAATCTTTCAGCCACAGCTTTTTTAAGAAGACTAACATCAGCAGCCCCTGCAAAAACCTGTTTTGCTGCTTCATCTGGAATATATTTATATATTTCTTGAGTCAGTATATCTATTTGATATAGTCTGCTCCCACCATACTCATCTTGGTATGCACAAACAGGAACATAAGAGGAAATTAGTTTGTTATAATCATTGACTCTTGCCGCAACACATGCTCGGATATTAGCTTCCTTGGCTTCTTTTGCAGTTCGTTTTTGGTTAGGGACCGGCAAATCCAAATTAAGATTATATGGTGGATCCCATATTAGAGGGGGAATTTCGTCAATTCTATTAATGACCAAAATACTTTGTAAATCTACTTTATGTGCTTGAAAATGCCTAGCTTTTAGCTCTCGCAGAAAATTAATATCAAATGGCACATACGCTTTAGTCGCTGGAATGACAAATAACACAATGTCTACTTTGTTCTTGACAATGTAATCAATTGCTGTTTGAGTCGCTGCATCATTCAGGGAATCGCCTATACCCCTTGAATCTATAATTTCTAATCTCCATCCAGCCCGTTGATATGTTTCATGGTATAGCGTTGACGATGCCGCGACTTCTACTCTCCATTCAGCTTGTTGGTAAGTATCTTGCTGTAGCGTTGTGGATTCAACTCCAATCCCCACATCAGCAGCATTTTTTCCCAGAATCGCGTTAATCAGAGATGATTTACCAACTCCCTGTCTACCAAATAAAGCGATCTTCGGAACCCGGTTCTGTTTTGTTAACTGTTGGAGATGATGTCTGAGAAATTGCTCAGCTAAAAATCTTAGTGGTTTAGGCAAATCTAAGAGACTTAAACGAACCGCTGACTCTATTGCCTTTAAAGCATCATTGGTTTCAACCCAAATTTCCTGCAAGCGTTCAAAAATCTTTTGTGTATTTTGAGGACGCTTGTTATGATCATATGCTACTAGCTCATCAAGCAAGTTAGCAAAACTCTCAGAAACATGGGGAGCGTAGAGTCGCCAATTTAATTTGCCAGTTTTGAAGTCTTCGTAATTAGGATGTCTACCTGTGAGCAAACAGATAAAGGTACGCCCTAATGCAAAAAAATCAGATTGTGGAACGGCTTGACCCCTTTCTTGTTCTGGGGAAGTGTATCCTTGCGAGTAAACTCGCGTGACTTCTTCTGTCGGTAATTTATTAAAGAAAGTGTGTGTAATTTCCCTCGCTGTGCCAAAATCAATTAGCACGAGTTGCCCGTTAGGTCTGAGCATAATATTAGAGGGCTTGATATCACGATGAAAAAGATTATTTTTATGGAGTAAAGCCAAAATTTCTAAAAGCTGTTGTAGCCAGTCCAAGGCTAGCTGCTCAGATAGTCTATGATTTTCGTATAACCACTGCTGTAAGTCTAAACCTTCAATTTTTTCCATCACTATGCAGTGCAATCGCCTTATCCCAGTATTGAATGACAAATCTAGAGGAAAGTTATCCTCAAGTTGAGGAACTACCGGATGCTTCAACCGTTTTAAGAATTCAGCTTCTCGATTAAACAGCTTTAAATGTAGCTCCTCTTCTGTAGTCAGAACCTTCAAGACTTTAGGCGTTCCGTTCTCTTCTACTTCATAAACTTCATAAGGATGGTTTAAACTCCCTTCCCGCATAGGTTTAATTAACTGATATTTACCCTGAATCATGAAGCTGCTCTTAGCTGTGCAATACGCCCATAGTTTTAGGTTTGGATAACTCATAATTAACATTCTCTAACTCGGTATACAGCCAGCTTTCAAAACAGGATAATGTCAACTACATTACAAAGGGACAACATTTCAGAAACCAACCTTATGCATCACTCGTACTCTCGAGCTTTAAGTAATGCGATAATTAATCAAAATTTTAGCTTGTTGACATTCCTTAACTAAAATAAATTTGCAAATACTTTAATAAAAAAAATCAGACCAACCGGTCTGAATAGTAATATGAGTTGATGATGCCTTAATCCCATCACATATATGGAAGAAAGAAATTGTTAAAAGTTTCCTGTTCCCCCTTTGGGGACTCAAAAAAGTCTAATTGTCCTTCCAAAACCCCTGCTCCCCTGCTAAGAGCTCCCCTGCTAAGAGCTCCCTGCTACAAGTTTCTGGGTGCTGGACCACGTGTAACATCAAGCCCAGATACTCGAGGAAGCGTAATGGTTTTACCAGTCCGTGCTGCTTCATAGATGGCAGGGATCACTTGCAAACCTTCTTCCCCTGGGGTGTGTGGCTGTTTATTATGAATTACGCAATCCGCCATGTGATCCATCTCCAGAGCAAATTGGTTTTTCTCTGTTGTGCGGATTTCTGTAATGTTTTCAGCCATGCTATTGGTGGGAGATTTTCCCGAAGCACTCATCCGTAAACCGTGGTAATACCATTTTTATATGAAGACGCATAGAAATAACCCCACCGTATAGCAGCACCTCCTCTTGGCAAGGGGAGGTTAGGAGGGGTAGAAATAATGTGCAGCTTCACAGAAAATTGGTATAAGAAAAAGCTGGATCTAATTGTGCCCAAGCATCAGTTTATTAATTAGGTTTCGGTAAAAACGTCTTCCGTTGGTAATTGAAAAGGAGTCGGAATTCTGAATTCAGGAGCCAGAATAAAGTCAGGGCTTTTAGGGAAAATTTTTCTTTGTCTCCATGATGAAAAACGTTCCAGTAATATAAGACAGTACTGATTCCTGACTCCTTCTCTATGGTTTTTCAATATACTGATGCACTCATTACTATTGCAACCCTCGATATTGAAAAAATGGTGTGTTTCTATACACAGTTTTTGCAAAAACAACCAGAACACTTTATCCCGAATACTTATGCTGAGTTTCAACTTCCTGGTATGAAATTGAGTATTTTTAAACCAAAACCAACTCACCTGTCAGAATTTCAAACTTCAGCTAACAGTAAAATAAGTCTCTGTTTAGAAATTAATGACTTAGAAAGCGCGATCGCACACCTTACCACTTTAGGCAATCCTCCTGTTGGGGAAATTATTGTTGCTTCTCACGGTAGGGAAATTTATGCATACGATCCCGATAATAATCGCATAATATTGCACGAATCTACTGATAGTAGAGGTTCGGTTTAATCTATACAATACAGATAAAAAAATACAGCAGCATAAGTAAGTAATTTTGTTGTCTTAAATTACTTATATGCTACACACCATATTTTGCTGATCCCGACACACAGGGATGAATTTTTAGCTAACACCAAAAGAAGCCTCACATCTGAATCCGGTACTCCGGATCAGTGTGAGATGAATTTTGGGGCGGTGAGGAAGAACTGAACGACCAAAGTCGCCTACGCCGGTAAACCCGGCTGCAGCGCTGTCTCACCAACGCTCAACCAGGGAGCGGGGTGGCTGACGAATCGCCAAGCTCTGGTACGGGTAATCCATCAATCCAATCTTCAACAACATGAGTCATAGTAGTATCTTTCATTTGAGCGTATAAACGTAACTTATCCATTCTACGTTTACTCATCCTTATTCTTAAATAATCATCTTTCATAAAATATCCTCATTATCTCCTCGTTTATGCTATCATAAATTCAGTTAACAAAAACCTAGAGGTGATTCCTACGCTGCTAAATTACCAATACAGAGCTTACCCAGACACCAATCAAAAACTAGAACTTAACGAATGGTTAAGAATTTGCCGGTACTGGTACAACTGGCAGCTAGGAGATAGGTTTAATTGGTGGGAACTAAACAGGAATTATGTAATTCTTCCTCAAGGTGAATTCTGCTTAATCTCTTGCACTGTCACCCCTCCAACTCTGAGAGACAATCCAGATTATTACAGCCAGAAAAAGCTACTACCAGAATTCAAAAAAGACTTAATCAAAGTTGGTCACTCCGGCGAGTTACTGGATTACAAATCTGTACCATCTCAAACGCTGCAAGATGTCTCGGATAGAGTTAAAAAAGCGTTTGATAGGTTCATTGTTGGTGACGGTAACGGGAAGAAAAGCGGAAAACCGAGATTCAAAAACACAGCTAGTTTCCGCACGATGAAGATTGAGGGTCAAGCCGTAACCATTGAACGAGTAGAATTTGACTGGTTATTCCTGTCAATTTCAAAACTCAAGGGATGGTTGAAAGTAAGGCTACACCGACCCTTGCCCGATGGTTTTACGCTTAAAAATATCCTTTTAACCCGTAAAGCAGATGGTTGGTACACAACTATTTGTCTCGAAGATCCAACAGTACCAGTGTTCAACCCTGACGAAATCACCCCTACTTGGGACAACTCAATCGGGATGGATGCAGTACTGCATGAGGATGACTACCTTGCGACGTCAGAGGGCGAAAAACTGCCCTCGCTTAAATCATTCCGCAAGTCTCAATCGCGATTAGCCAAAGTTTCTAAACGCAAAGCAACCAAGAAAAAAGGGAGCGCTAACCGTCGGAGGCTAGCAAAAAGGGAAGCGCGAGAACATCAAAGTATTGCACGTTCCCGCAAAGATCATGCTTACAAAACTGCTCATAAATTGGTGCGTACTGGCAAGAAGGTTTTCTTTCACGAAGACTTAAATTTACGCGGTCTTACCAAGCGAAATAAAGCCAAAAAGGACGAGTTAGGAAAGTTTCTTTCAAATGGGCAAAGCGCCAAATCAGGATTAAATAAGTCTTGGTTGGATGCTGGTTTCGGTCAATTCTTTACTACGTTGGGCTACATAGCCTCAAAAGCTGGAGCAGCTGTAGTAAAGGTAAATCCTGCTTACACTTCGCAACTATTGTGCTATCGGGATGAACTTGTGTTCACCGATTGTTCAATCAGGACTTATTTTGACCCTCAAGAATTGCTTTATGTTGATAGGGATATTAACGCCTCAATCAACATAAAGCGTGTGGGGCTGGGACTGTTCCCCACAATAAAAAGCCGGAAAGGGAAAGTAGTAATTACTGCTGCGAAAGCTAGTACCTCGAAGGAAGTTCTGATAGCCTTGTCCAAGGTGTCAGAAGCCTACGCTCAACCTGTACTCAGGTCAGCGTAGGTAGTTCACTTGTTACAATTAACAACCAACAACGAAAAACTAAACAAATGTCTCTAACTGAAAATTATAAGTTAAATATAATCCAATGGTATCCAGGTCATATTGCGAAAGCAGAAAAAGCATTAAAAGAACAGCTTAAGCGGGTAGATGTCGTGCTGGAGGTACGAGATACCCGTATACCCATAACAACACGCCATCCCAAAGCAGATGAATGGGTGGCGAATAAAACACGGGTGTTGGTGCTGAACCGCCAAGATATGATTTTGCCTCAAGTGCGATCGCTCTGGGTCGATTGGTTCAAGCGTCAAGGTGAAACACCCTATTTTACCAATGCTCAGCAAGGTCAAGGAGTAGCTGCAGTTGCTTCATCCGCCCAAGCAGCTGGGGTAGAAATTAATAAAAAAAGACGCGAACGGGGAATGTTACCCCGTCCAGTCCGTGCTGTGGTTATTGGCTTTCCCAATGTTGGTAAATCAGCTTTGATCAACCGTTTATTAGGACGACGAGTTGTAGAAAGTGCCGCTCGTCCTGGGGTGACTCGCCAACTACGCTGGGTACGAATTTCTGAACATTTAGAACTGCTAGATGCGCCTGGTGTTATTCCTGCTAGACTGGAAGACCAACAAGCAGCTTTGAAACTAGCAATTTGCGACGATATCGGGGAAGCATCTTACGACAATCAGTTGGTAGCAGCCGCATTAGTAGATGTGATCAACGATCTGCAAACTACGGCTACTAATCTAGTACCACATCAACCCTTACTGACCCGATATCAACTTGACTCTATAACAATGACAGGAGAAGCATATTTACACGCCCTAGCAGAGCATCGTCATAAAGGTGATGTAGAAAGAACTGCGCGGCAACTTTTAACAGATTATCGTAAGGGACTTTTGGGTGCAATTTCTTTGGAATTACCCCCCACTTCCTAGCTGTGCCAATATTTATAATCGTATTTTTTTATACTTATTTGCCAGAATACAATTAAGAGTGTCATAAATAGGAGTCAGGAGTCAGCAATTCTGGAGTCAGAATACACCACCCATAAAGGGATGGTGTTTTACGAAAAGTTTTAACCCCTATCTCGGTAACGACTAGACACGGTTTTAACCAGTATTTATCATTCTGACTCCTGACTCCTGGCTCCTGAATTCTTCTTCATAAAGAAAGTAGTGAAAGGTATAACCTTAGCAAATCTCCTGATTTTGCGATGCTGGTAATTTTTCCTTTCATGATAGATCTAATACGGTCATGACTGAACTGAAACTGCGCCTACAAGAGGGAAATATTGAAACAACGGTGACAGTGCATCAGAATGTATTTGTAATCGGGCGGTTACCGCAATGCGATTTATACTTACCTTCTGGAGGAGTTTCTCGTCATCATGCTCGGTTAACAAAAACGGCTACTGGTGTATGGACTATTGAAGATTTAGGGAGCAAAAACGGTACACAGCTTAACGATCACCTTGTTAGTTCACCCCAAGAATTACATCACGGTGACATTATTATGCTAGGGGATGTAACCCTAATAGTGGTGATGAGCCATTCCTGGGATTCTTTAGTCCCAAAGCAAGAGACTATTTCTCAAGAAAGAACAATTGTTCATAACGTTAAACAATTACAAGAGCAATGGATACAAGCTTCCAGTGACGATGGCGATCTCAATAACAAGGAAAAAACTATCGCCCGCCTTAAAGATTTGGTAGATATAGCCAGAAATCTGTCAGCAGCAGCCTCAATAGAGGCGATTTTTTCGCAAGTGCAGGAAGTTGTTTTTCGTTATCTTAAAAGTATCGATCGCTTAGCGTTGTTAATTGATGTGACTGATTCTGGCAAACTTCTATTAATGAACGCTGCTACAAGAAATATTTCTCAACAAGAAAATCTATTGGCTGATGACAGATGGATTAGCCATAGTATTTGTCAAAAGGTATTTGAACAAAAAATCGCCATTCAAACAGCTGATGCGCAAAAAGATGAGAGGTTTGCTGGGGAACACAGTATTTTAATAAAAGGCATTCGTAGTGCAATGGCAGTGCCTTTATGGGATGAAAATAAAGTTGTTGGTGTTCTTTATGCTGATGCTCATCTTTCTTCATCCCACTGGGCTAAAGAAGGAGAGGAAGAACTCAGCTTTTTTTCCGCTTTAGCAAACCTTGTGGCTTCTAGTGTGCAACGTTGGCTATTAGCGGAGAAACTGAGAAGTCAAGAGATCATTCGCCAAAGACTAGAACGCTACCATTCGCCAGCAGTTGTACAGCAGTTAATCACTTTGGGCGCATTGCCAAATGGTCGTTTACCGCCTCAAGAAAGTGAAATTAGTATTTTATTTGCTGATCTAGTGGGTTTTACCGAGATTTCGGAACGATTAAAGCCAACCCAAATCGCAAAATTACTCAACATCTTATTTGAAGAGATGTTGCAAGAAGTGTTCGCCTGGGGTGGTACTTTAGACAAGTATATTGGCGACTGTATTATGGCGTTTTTTGGAGCACCGGAACCACAATCAGATCATGCAGATCGTGCTGTCGCCACCGCTATGGGAATGTTAACTCGTTTGGAACGTCTTAATACTAGACATTTTTGGCGAGAACCACTGCAACTGCGGATTGCGATTAATAGCGGTAAGGCGGTTGTTGGGGATGTTGGCAGTTCTCAAAGGGTTGAGTATACAGCTTTAGGTGCAACTATTAATCTGGCTGCTCGTATGGAAGCAGTCTGTCCTCCCGGTGAATGTGTCGTCAGTGAAGTTACTTATCACATGCTTTCAGAACCTTCTTGCTTTACGCAAATGGGGGACTATCGTTTTAAAGGGATTAATCGATTGGTCAGGATTTATCAGACGAATATGCAATAGGGCATGGGGCATGGGGCATGGGGCATGGGGCATGGGGCATGGGGCATGGGGCATGGGTAACTTTCTTCCGATGCTCTATGCTTGAGAATGAAGACTCTCAACGTGGGCTGAATTGTAGTGCTTGATATATAGCTTCGGGATTGGCAGCAATAACCTTCAGGTAAGCTTTTGCTGTTTGGTCTGGTTCACTGCGTCCTTGTTCCCAGTCCCGCAGAGTTCCAATCGGAATATGGTAACGCGCCGCAAATTCTTCCTGTGTCAATCCCAATGCGCGGCGGATAATTTTTACACGGGGAACCCGCTTCATACGGGCTAAATCTGCATCAGTAAGCGGCTGCGCGTCAGGGTCACTTTGAGCCGCAGCGAGAATTTCCTCTTCTGTCATGTGACGCATAGGCTGTTTAGGAAATGGTCTTTCACTACCGTCAGCCAATACCTCAACCGCCGTTCCATCTTTATTCATTCTCGCAGTAATGATCGTTTCGTTCATCAAAATTATTGGGTAGAAACCCCGTCATGACGGACGGCTTTATATTTTTTTGATTACCATTACCGCCTTGGGGTTAATAGATTCGGTGTACCAATGTGATTGTACTTTCGGTAGGACAGTTACTACCTCGAATCGTTCACCCTGTACGCATAACGGTTTTGCTCCTAGGAGCCTCCCATGGATGGGGTGATGTTAGCCTTGCCAAAGTTAAAGGGCGGTACTTTCCAAGCAGCACTGACTTAACCTGATAAATCTGTTTAACCACTTAGTTCTAGGGCTACAAACTGGCTGCGCATCTGTAGGTAGGAGCTTAAACGCTTCCCTTTAACGTAGTACGTTGCGGTACTTAGGCGGGTCAGCTATCCCTAAAGATTAAGGCACGAAGCCCTGTATCTTTAGGTCAGGGTGCTGACGTTTTTGTGCCTTTCTGGCACCATGCTTTTGCCAATTGCCTTGTTATTATTCCATTTAAAGTTATTTAGGTTATTTGTACTATACGGGAAACCAGTAGTTTTGTCAATTTTCTACTGGAAACGCAGTATTATGCCACATTCGATACAGAAATTGGGATACGCTGTCATTTCTCCTTCCTCTTTACACCAGCCCCCGCCTCGATGAGGGCTGGTTTCGCTGTTCTCTAGCAATTGTGAAAAAAGTTATTTATTTTTTAATTTTTATTTTAAATATTGGCGTAAGCAAATCATGTTGTTAGAATCTATCAGTGCAAATTCAACGGCACTAACTCATGAAAAAACTAAATGTAATCACGCAAAAATTGGTATATTTTGTATCTTTTTTAATTGCGAATCTTTAACATTTAGACATCAAATGTTCGTTGAAAGCCTAAAACTTTTTTGGTGTTGTGCACAATAAAAAGGAGTCAGGAGTCAGAATACAGAAGTCAGAATACACCACCCATACAAGGATAGTGTTTTAGCAAAAGTTTCAACCCCTATCTCGTCTACAACGAGATTTTAACCAAAAACTTCATTCTGACTCCTGGCTCCTGACTCCTGAATTCTTCTTCATAAAAATTTGGTAAAGCTAGAGCTACCACAAGCTATTTTGTAACAGGAGGTCAGGGAATGGCTATTGCTACCATTAATCCTGCAACTGGGGAGTTGGTCAAAACTTTTGAGCCACTTAAAGATGCAGAAATTGCCGCAAAACTAGATGTGGCACAAAAGGCGTTTGAAGAATATCGTAAGACTAGTTTTGAATTGCGATCGCGGTGGATGCTATCGTGTGCTGACATTTTAGACAAAGAAAAAGTTAAATTTGCTGAGCTAATGACCCTAGAAATGGGTAAGCCTTTAAAAGCAGCGATCGCAGAAGCAGAAAAATGTGCTGCTGTGTGTCGTTACTACGCGGAAAATGCGGAGAATTTTCTTGCTGATGTGCCAGTAAAAACAGATGCAAGCCAGAGTTTTGTAAAATACCAACCATTGGGAGTGATTCTCGCAGTTATGCCGTGGAATTTCCCCTTCTGGCAGGTGTTTCGCTTTGTTGCACCGGCACTTATGGCGGGAAATGTGGGATTGCTTAAACACGCTTCTAACGTGCCACAATGTGCGCTGGCAATAGAAGAAATTGTACAAAGAGCAGGGTTTCCAACAGGTGTGTTTCAAACACTCTTAATTGGTGCTGCTAAAGTTGCTGATTTGATAGCAGATGACCGTGTAAAAGCTGCAACCTTGACAGGAAGCGAACCAGCCGGGGCAAGTTTAGCAGCCGCAGCAGGGAAACAAATTAAAAAAACCCTCCTAGAATTGGGAGGAAGCGATCCGTTCATCGTGTTAGCAAGTGCAGATCTAGAAGCGGCAGCTGTAACGGCAACTACAGCAAGAATGTTAAATAGCGGGCAATCTTGTATTGCTGCGAAACGTTTCATTGTAGTCGAGGCGATCGCAGATAAGTTTGAACAGCTACTACTAGAAAAATTTGAAGCCCTAAAAGTTGGCGATCCCATGCACCCAGACACCGATTTAGGACCATTAGCAACTCCGGATCTTCTTAAGGAATTAGATCAGCAAGTGCAAACTTGTGTCAAGGAAGGAGCAAAAGTCCTAACAGGTGGATATCCTTTATCAGATCGTCCAGGTAATTTCTACCCGCCGACAATTATTACTAAAATTCCCCCAGGTAGTTCCGCAGAACAAGAAGAATTTTTTGGTCCCGTAGCTTTGTTGTTTCGGGTTCCGGATATTGATGTAGCTATTAAAGTTGCAAATTCCACACCGTTTGGCTTAGGTGCTAGTGCTTGGACAAACAATGAGCAAGAACGCGATCGCTTGATTTCAGAGATCGAAGCAGGTGCAGTATTCATCAATGGTATGGTCAAATCCGATCCTCGATTGCCCTTTGGTGGGATCAAGCGTTCTGGTTATGGAAGAGAATTGAGTATCCAAGGCATACAAGAGTTTGTCAATGTTAAAACAGTGTGGGTAAAGTGATTGGGATCGGTTATTTGCTATTCCTTAGCATAACGATCAACCCCTAACACCTAAATTTATGCATCTACAATTTTTTTCAGGAGTGAGAAAAAATTAAATGAATACGGCAGAACTACTAGTCCAGTGTTTGGAAAATGAAGGAGTGCAATATGTTTTTGGACTTCCTGGGGAAGAGAACCTGCACGTTTTGGAAGCATTAAAAAATTCTTCCATTCAATTTATTACCACACGTCACGAACAAGGTGCAGCGTTCATGGCGGACGTTTATGGACGCCTAACAGGAAAAGCAGGAGTTTGTCTTTCTACTCTTGGTCCTGGTGCAACAAACTTAATGACTGGGGTAGCAGACGCAAACCTAGACGGTGCGCCTCTAGTAGCGATTACTGGACAAGTAGGAACAGATAGAATGCACAACGAGTCCCACCAATATTTAGATTTGGTGGCGATGTTTGCACCTGTGACAAAATGGAACAAGCAAATTGTTCGACCAAGTATCACACCAGAAGTTGTGCGCAAAGCATTTAAGCTAGCACAAACCGAAAAACCCGGCGCAGTTCACATTGATTTGCCAGAAAACATTGCTGCAATGCTAGTAGAAGGCAAACCTTTGGCTAAAAATAACGTAGACAGAACTTTTGCCTCTTTTCACAGTATTAGAGCAGCAACAGCCGCAATTTCTCAAGCAGCTAATCCCATTATCTTAGTAGGAAATGGTGCGATTCGCGCTCAAGCCAGTGATGCTGTAACGCAATTTGCCACCCAAATGAATATTCCTGTTGTCAATACATTCATGGGCAAGGGCGTTATCCCCTATACTCATCCTTTAGCTTTGTGGTCAGTCGGGTTACAACAACGAGATTTCGTTAACTGTGGCTTTGACAATACAGATTTAGTAATTGCTATTGGCTATGATCTGATTGAGTTTTCACCTAAAAAATGGAATCCAAACGGTAATATTCCAATTGTTCATATTGCAGCAAATCCAGCGGAGATTGATAGCAGTTATATCCCCAACGTTGAAGTTGTAGGCGATATTTCTGACTCCCTCTTTGAAATCTTAAAATTAGCAGATCGCCATGATAAGCCCGCTCCCTATGCTATCAGCTTACGAGCCAATATTCGTGCCGACTACGAACAATACGCTAAAGATGACGGATTTCCCATTAAGCCACAAAAGTTAATTTATGACTTACGGCAAGTTATGGGGCCAGACGATATAGTTATATCTGACGTTGGCGCACATAAAATGTGGATCGCTCGCCATTATCATTGCCATAGTCCCAACACTTGCTTAATTTCCAACGGCTTTGCTGCAATGGGTATTGCCATTCCTGGTGCTTTAGCTGCAAAACTTGTTTATCCTAATCGCAAAGTTGTAGCTGCAACTGGCGACGGCGGTTTCTTAATGAACAGCCAAGAATTAGAAACTGCTTTGCGCATCGGTACTCCGTTTGTCACCCTCATATTCAATGATGGTGGCTATGGCTTAGTTGAGTGGAAGCAAGAAAATTACTTTGGCAAAGGCAAATCAGCCTTCGTACATTTTACCAACCCCGACTTTGTTAAGTACGCAGAAAGCATGGGTTTAAAAGGGTATCGAGTCGAATCCGCTACTGATTTAGTTCCCATCCTCAAAGAAGCTCTGGCACAAGATGTCCCAGCAGTCATAGATTGTCCAGTGGACTATCGCGAAAACACCCGCTTTACCCAAAAAGCTGGCGAGTTAAATTGCTCCGTGTAGCTTAGTTTGTAGTTGCGCTTTAGCGCACTAAAGTGCAACTACAAACCAAGAATGCTAACTTACTTATCTCCATCAGCTCTCTTTCCAGCATCCTTAGCAGATTTTAGCAACAACACACTAATGCTCCCATAAATCTGAACTTCAGACGCCGCAACTTTTCCCTCTGAAACTTTTCCCGAAAAAATTAGCACAAGACTTGCAACCCCTGTAATGACAGTCATCGCTAAAAATGTATAAGCAAGTTTGAAAGCTACACGAGCTTGGCGAAGTCTTTCTTGATCAACTGGATGAGTAGATTTATTGTGATTATCCATCGTACTTGCCCCTGCAATGAACTCTACAATTTCATTAAATTGGGGCAATAGTTGAAATCCAGGTAGAGAAATAGTTGACTTGTAGGTGAATTAAGTACTTAATTAATTACATAAAGCTAAACCATCTCAGATTTCAGCCTTTGGCGAATCGATCTCTACTCTCATCTAGCCTAAAGTATAAAATTGCGTAGGTTGGGTTGAGGGACGAAACCCAACATCTTTAGCATTTCGTTGGGTTTCACTTCGTACCCCTACGGGGAAGCAAGCTACAACCCAACCTACCACTACCACTACTACTACTCTCATCTAGTCGTAGCGGGCAAGATGCCCGCACTACATTTAAAATAATTTCTAATTCTTCACCCTAAAACATTAGCCAAATCCAAAACAAAGCCTGCCAAAACATCCTCACCCGATAAACTAGTCGGAGAATTTAAAACTTCTACTTCTCGATTACAACGATAAATCTCCACCTGCTTATCTTTAGGATTAATCAACCAACCTAAACGCAAACCATTATCAATATATTCCCGCATCTTGGCTCGCGTATCTTCCATATCATCAGTTTCAGAAACTAACTCTACCGCAAAATCTGGACATAAAGGTAAATACTTCTTTCTTTGCTGCAATGTTAATTTATCCCATCTTTCCTGCTTTATCCAAGACGCATCAGGAGAACGTATCGCACCATTAGGAAGTTTAAAACCTGTAGAAGAATCAAAAGCTTTGCCTAAATTCTTTTGACTATTCCACAACCATATTTGACCCAGTAAATCAAAATTGCGGTTTCCCGTTTCTCCCCCCGTCGGAGACATAATAACCAATTCTCCTGATGATGTTAATTCTAGTCTTAATTCTTGATTAACAGCTACAAGCTGCTCAAATTCGTCGTCAGTAAATTTTAGCGCCAGAGGTAATTGTAAGGTTAAGGCTGTCATAATTAATTCCTCTCGACTACAATTATTTTACCGGGTTTACTTTTCCTTGCTATCCATCCCTAATGCACTTTCAATTTTCCTGTGTTTACTTGTTGCGGATCAACTTCTACCCTAACTCGATGAGTTCAGCAAGATGGAAAGTAAGAACTTTGCCATCGGTGTAGCCGCGCTTCGCGATCGCGCATTTTATATTCCTAATCGGCGGTAAAGTTCAGCATTTTTTTGCAGTACGTAGCTAGCAGCTTGGTTAAACTCATGTTTTGGAGAGTTTAACAGATTTTCTAGAGAAGCAGATAACAATTCTTCAATCGAGATACCCAACGTTTGCGCCAATCCCTGCAATTTTTGGAGTTGCTGATCCGTAATTTTAATTGTGATGACAGCCATATTCCCTTTCCTAGCTAGTCTTTGTCTAACATGTCTGTAAGCACGGGAATTATTTAAACTAACCAGTTATGTATAGTTAGTCCAACAATATGACCAAAATGGGATTGATTATTGGTAACTACAGCCATGTGATTAACCATTGCTGAAGCAGCTATCAAAATATCAGCATCCCCAATGGGAGTTCCTTTTTTTCTGAGTTCGGCATAAATATCAGAAGCTTGGACAATTATCTCATCAGTTAAAGGAATAATAATGTTATCACCACAAAACTGTTCAAAAGCTTGAATTTGTTTATTAGCGCCTTTTGCTTTTAGTCCTCGTAGAATTTCATAGCGAGTAATAATAGAAAATGTGAATTTATCATATTGCTCTAAATACGCTTGAGCTTTAGCAATAACAAGCGTATTTTGACGCATGATAGCTGATAAAGTATCAGTGTCTAAAAGAACTTCTCCTTGATTCATTGTTCAGTTTGGGCAGCAAAAAAATTGTTTCGTTGCAGAGCGATTTCTTCAATTTCGTCAATATCTGCTGGCGACAATCCCTCATATACGTCAGCAGCAAGTTTTAGAATTTTTTCTGGATTAGACCGAGTAGTATATTCAACCGTTATTTGGACAGATTCGCCTTCATTTAGATTAGGTTTTTCTAGTGGTCGAAATACACCATTTTCATAAATAGCTTTTATACTTTGCATTGTGTTATCTCCTGAATAATTACTAAAAGATCATCTGAAACTTAACCATGTTTCCATTTTAGACATATTTTTGATAACCATATAGCAATGAAAAATCACTCGCGAGAATTTCCAATTGTTGTAACTACCCTGTTACCTTCCACAATCACACAGTTCAGAATCAGCAACTAGCTGCTTAGGAACGCGGACTAGAACGGAATAAGATAAACAACAAAGACCGCATTGATTTCATTAACGACATAGTGTACGAAGAAAGATCGTGCAATTGATATAAAATATCACCAGTTGTCAATTAAGACCAATGGCGCGATCGCTCAAAGTTGCCCCAGAGTACATTCAAAAAGTTAGGTCAGCACTTCAGCGTAATAGCTATCCCAGCCAGAAAGCTTTAGCTGTAGACGTAGGGTTATCTGAATCAACAGTCAAAAGCTTCCTGAGTGGTAAGCCTGTTGATTATTTGAATTTTGTCGAAATTTGTGAGAAACTAGGTTTAGATTGGCGTTCTATTGCTTATCAAGAGCCAGAAACTCAATTAATCCCCCCAAACGAGAACCCTTCACCCTTCATCACTGGTTCCCCTGTTACCCATCCGCGTTACTTTTTTGGGCGAGAGAAGGAACTCAAACGCTTATTCAATCTGCTCAAACGTCATCCTCTGCAAAACGCTGCTATTATCGGCAAAAGGCGTATTGGCAAAACCTCGCTACTGCACTACCTCAAAAATATCACCATCACCCCACCAGAACAATTACGTCCTGGACAAAAATATGATTGGCTACCAAATCCAGAAAACTACAAGTGGATATTTGTAGATTTTCAAGATCCTCGCATGGCAAGTAAAGAGAGGTTACTTAGCTATATTCTAGAATGCCTGAATCTAAAAGTCGCAAACGCTGGTAGTTTAGATGAGTTTATGGATGTGGTGAGTGATGAGTTGCGATCGCCTACAGTCATTTTACTAGACGAGATTGGCGTTGGTTTACAACGCTGTCCAGAACTAGACGATAGTTTCTGGGATAGTTTGCGTTCATTAGCAACCAACCATACAAGGGGAAACTTAGCGTTTATCTTAGCAACCCATGAATCACCCATTGAACTTGCTCACAACACTGGGCATAGTTCACCCTTTTTCAATATTTTCGGCTACACTGCGACTCTAGGCGCATTAACACAGGATGAAGCGCAGGAATTAATAGCTAGTTCGCCAATTCCTTTTCCTGATGAGGATGTAGAGTGGATTCTCAATCGCAGTCAATGCTTACCACTGCTGCTGCAAATTCTTTGTCTCGAAAAATTGTTTACTTTAGAAGAGGGTGAAACAAATGAAGATTGGCGTGAGGAGGGGTTACGACAGATAGAACCATTTGCTCATTTGTTAGAGACAGAAAGGGAAAAGTAAAAAATGCCTTTTAGTAGTTACAAGAGTATTAGCGCTGTTTCTAAGGAATTTCAAATTAAGTATGTGCGTGATGATTTCATTGTTGAAATTGAATTTCCTATTAGTGATGTTTTTCGAGAAGAATTAGATTTGATTTTCAATGAGGGGGTTTTTGATAATTCAGAAATAGCTGTTTGTGAAAATATTATATATCCTGTTTTAAAAGAGGTTTGGAAACACTACCGAAGAAATTTTTTGGTATGGAGTCACCAAACATTGATTTATGACGAAAAATTGTGCGGGATTCCTGATTATATTTTGGCAAAGCGTTCTCCTCTTGGGACAGTCGTTTTCGACAAACCATATTTCGTACTAGTTGAAGCTAAAAAAGAGAGTGACTTTACCGAAGGCTGGGGTCAGTGTTTTGCCGAAATGGTCGCAGTTCAGCGTCTTAATAATCAGCCAGAACAAATCATATTTGGTATTGTTTCTAATGGCGCTATATGGCAGTTTAGTAAGTTGAATTTAGATGTTTTTACTCAAAATAAAACTTTCTATACAATTCAAGAATTAGAACGGCTATTTGCAGCAGTTAACTATGTTTTCCAGCAGTGTCAATTACAATTAGAACTTTAAAGTTAAGTACGTGGGTGAATTTACAACTATATAATGAAATATCTGATATCTTGCACCTGGGCTATCAGCCAGCCAGCCAGCGATTTAAATCGCTGGCTGATAGCTAAAGTCCTCTTAAGAGGACTGATCAAGGATTTCAGTCCATTTCAATGGACTTAACCTATTAGCCCGGAACTTAAGTTCTGGGCGGGATATCGGGCTGATTCAGCCGGGGTGCAAGATGTCAGATATGAAATCTCTGTAATTGGTTCGTAGTTGTACCGCCAAATCCTTTAAGCTGGGAAACCAGTCCAACGCACTGGCTCGCTTTAGCGCTATTAATGTTTAAGTCAAAACCTAGATAAAAGCCATGACGACTAATCTACCCCTAAAACTCAACAGCTTACCAAAAAGTTTACCTCTAGATGGTGCTGTCCGCATTGAATTAGCAGAAGGATTACCGATATTTCGGGCTTCTAGTCCATTACAAGAGAAAATTGAAACGTTAATAGCTAAACAAAAAAAATCTACTCTTACTTCTGAAGAAGAAAAAGAGTTGGATGAATATGAAGAATTAAATGATTATCTGAATTTGGTTAACAAGACTATGAGAAGCGTTTTACAAAAGCCTCTACATGGTACAGTTATTCGTTATGATGACCCATTTGAACCTGCTGTACCTATTGAGGATTGGGAATTACTGCAATGATCATACTAGACACCCATATATGGATTTGGTGGGTTGCTAATCATCCTCGACTAACTGAGAAATATCGAAATTGGATAGAAGAATATCAATCTAAAGGATTGGGAGTGAGCATTATTTCTTGTTGGGAAGTTGCTAAACTAGTTGAAATCAATAAGCTTACTCTTTCCATTCCAGTTGATGAGTGGTTAGCAGCAGCTTTGGCTTATCCAGGAGTACAACGACTCGATCTCACGATTCCAATAATTGTTGAGTCTACCAAACTAACAGGGTTTCACCGCGACCCATCTGACCAAATCATTGTTGCTACAGCAAGAATTTATGGGTGTCCCTTACTCACAATGGACGCAAAAATTCTGGCATATCCCGATGTGCAAACTCTTAAGTAATTCTATTAGCCGAGGTGAGGTAAATTAAATGCCTAGCCAATTACCGCACAACGTCTATACCTATGCACCAGAGCAGCACCCTAACTTAATACTGGGTAGCCTACAATTACTCTTCTGGCTTTTTTTCCGTCCCACAGCATGGCGTAATCACCTCAAGCGCATTGCTCCCGATTTAGACAGTGATTCATCTCTGATTTTTTTTGTAGGGCGAGGGCGATGGCGGAACCCTCGTTTGTGGCGAATGGTAGTACAGGGATATTTTATTTTACCTATTTTGGCTAATTTAATCTTGGGTTTGGTGCTGTGGGCATTGGGTGAATCGCTTGCAAATATAATTCCTCGCGTGGCGGTAGGCGTGAAGGGAGCCGTGGCGGGAGGTATGGCGGGAGGCGTGGTGGGAGGCGTGGCGAGAGGCGTGGCGAGAGGCGTGGCGGGAGGCGTGGCGGGAGGCGTGGCGCTAGGCGTGGCGCTAGGCGTGGCGCTAGGCGTGGCGGAAGGCGTGGCGGGAGGCGTGGCGCTAGGCGTGGCGGCAGGCGTGGCGTTTGGCGTGGCGGAAGGCGTGGCGGCAGGCGTGGCGCTAGGCGTGGCGGCAGGCGTGGCGGCAGGCGTGGCGTTTGGCGTGGCGGAAGGCGTGGCGTTTGGCGTGGCGGCAGGCGTGGCGCTAGGCGTGGGTATGACAATTAATTCCTGGCGACCCGTGATGTTTTATCCATTCCTGCAATTATGGAATATGGTCCTTTATCAATTAGACAAAAGGCGCATGGGTAGGCGGCAGAGTTTGTTATGCAGGAACTCTGCTTTTTGGGATGAGTGGCAGTATCTACCGTTAAGCGGCTTGGATAAGCATTTACTTTGGGTCATAGAGCATTACCCAGTTGAAGGAAAAGCAGCTATTGATTATTTGAGTAACAGTAAACAACGTTGGGCTGTTCAATCTGCACAAATTGAGTTGGATGCACGAAGTTTAGAACGGTGTGAAAATTTAGAAACTATCCGTAAAGTTCACCCCAGATTGGTAGTTGATGAACTAGAAAACCCAGCTAGCCCTTTACTACGTATCTTTAGCCGCATAAGTGAAGATGTTGACGCTGCGCTAAATCAAAAAAGTTCCTATAATCAGCGTCTAGCACTCAGGGCTGTGATAGATCGTTTATATGGACAGCTACAGGACTTAACTCGCAGCAGCAATAAATACGCTCCTCGTTTCTACCCAATAGCCCAAACTTGGCATCATATCATAGCCAACTATGTAGATGAACTAGCAAAAGCTGTTGAACTGCGCCAAGAAATTGACTCTCCTTATATTATTGGTGTACCCCTCACACAAGAACAAGAAATCTTCACTGGGCGCGATGACATTGGTACACGCATTGAGCAATTACTTTTAGATCAACGCCGTCCACCGTTGTTACTCTATGGTCAGCGACGCATGGGCAAAACGTCTCTACTCTATAACTTAGGACGCTTACTGCCTAACACCATCATCCCGATGTTTGTAGATTTACAAGGCGCACCTTCATCAGCAAGTGACCACGCAGGTTTTCTCTACAACCTTGCTAAAGAGATGGTGAATTCAACAAAAAAGCTAGGTGGTTTAAAATTACAATCCTTAACTCGCGAAGCGCTAGCAAATGATCCCTTTACTTGCTTTTATGAATGGTTGGATCAAGTAGAGCAAACATTGGAACAAAATACAGCCCTACTAATGCTGGATGAGTTTGAGGTTCTAGATAGTGCCATAGCTAAAGGACGCTTTGATGAGCAAGATATTTTGGGTATGCTGCGTAACCTCATACAACATCGTCCGCGCTTTAAAGTTCTGCTATCAGGCTCTCATACTCTAGCAGAATATCAGCGCTGGTCTAGCTATCTGATCAATGTCCAAATTGTACATATCAGTTACTTACAGGAAGCAGAAGCGCGTTCGTTAATTGAGCGCCCTGTTGAAGATTTTACCCTACGCTACGAACCAGACGCAGTTGAACGAGTGTTGCAACTCACCCGTTGTCACCCTTTCTTAGTACAACTGCTCTGTGGAGAAATCGTTGCTCTTAAAAACGAACAAGATCCATCTATCCGCCGATTAGCAAATTTAGCAGATGTGGAAGCAGCAATACCACACGCTTTAAGCAGTGGCGGCTTTTTCTTCGCTGATATTCAAAACAACCAAGTAGATGCTGATGGACTAGCTATCTTGCGCTTTATCGCAGCACAAGGAGAAGGCGCTATAGTTAGCAGTCAAACTATATTAGAAGAATTTTACGATCGCGCTGATCCCTCAGAAGACGCAGGAAACATCGCGCGAAGTCATCCCAGTATAAATTTACTCTTACAACGCGAACTCATTGAAGAAGTAAACGACGGCTACCGTTTCCAAGTTGAATTGATTCGCTTATGGTTTGCTAATCTTGATAGAGCAAACCTAAAATAAATAGAGCTAAGTTAAAGAGATTACACTCATGCGTGTCTTTGTGTTACTTTTTAATGCTCGAACCGACAATGAAGGCATTCACTCCATTCGGGAGGGCGATCGCGATAAGATTCTCATGTTTGAATCAGAGGACGATGCAACCCGCTTTGCTTTAATGCTGGAAGCTCAAGATTTCCGTTCTCCTACAGTAGAGGCAATGGATGACGAGGAAATTAAGCTATTTTGCAAGGAAGCTGGCTATAATTGGGAAATTGTTCCAACAAACAGCAATGAATTAGCGATTCCTCCAGAATTTAATCTTGAACAACCCGATTGGCAACCAGACGCCAAAAAAGATGAAACAGGTAGGGAAACCTCGCAGCCCAACCAAGAGTCACAAGAAAAACAAGAACTCTCTAATTCTGAACTAGACAGCATCCGCCGTAAACTTGAAGGGTTGCTCTAGAACTGCTCCCCTGCTACCTCCTCGCAAAAAACAATCATGACCAATTTAAAAGAACGTGGACACCTTTTAACTGAGCAGATCAATCCTGATAGTCTTAACTTAGATCAGTGTAGTTCTGTCGAATTAGTAGAACTATTTAATCGTGAAGATGAAAAGGCTGTGGCTGCTGTTGCTGCTGCTCAAGTTGAATTGGCTGAGGCGATTGACGCAACAGCAGAGCGTTTACGTCAAGGTGGACGCCTTTTTTATATTGGTGCGGGAACAAGTGGAAGATTAGGAGTGTTAGACGCTGCTGAATGTCCACCTACTTTTTGTACTCCGCCGGAATTGGTGCAGGGGATTATTGCTGGTGGTGCTGGTGCTTTGGTTCGCAGTTCAGAAGATTTAGAGGATCGCGCTCAAGATGGAGAAGCTGCGATCGCACAACGCCACATCACCCAACTAGATGTAGTAGTCGGTATTACGGCAGGTGGAACAACACCATTTGTTCATGGTGCATTACAAGCAGCTCGTCAGCGAGGAGCTACTACTATTTTTATCGCTTGTGTCCCTGTGGCACAAGTGAAATGTGAGGCTGATATTGATATTCGTCTATTAACTGGACCAGAAATACTAGCTGGTTCAACTCGCCTCAAAGCTGGCACGGCAACAAAGCTAGCTTTAAATATTCTTTCCACCGGTGTCATGGTGAAGCTAGGCAAAGTTTATGGTAATCGCATGGTTGATGTGGCGGTTACCAACGACAAGCTACGCGATCGCGCTTTACGAATTTTGCAAGATCTCACAGACTTAAGCCGAGAAGCTGCGGATTCGTTACTAACAAAGAGCGGTAAATCAGTAAAGTTAGCACTCTTAATGCACTGGACTGGCTTGGAAAAACAACAGGGTTTAAACCTTCTCTCAGAATATAAAGGTAATCTTAGAGCAGCCGTTGCAGGCTACAAAGAAGCGGGAGTTGAGTAACCAGGATCAGTTATCAGTTATCAGTTATCAGCCAACAACTGATAGCTCAATTCTGTGAGCGGATCAGTTATCAGGAAGAGCAGCATTTATCAATTAACACCGCTCCATAGATCTTGATCACTGATAACTGTTGACTGTTTACTGATACTACTCTTCCACTTGTTTAGCTGGAACTTCCACCGCCGTTACATCAATTGTGCCTTCGGGTGCGAAGCGTTTAAAATGACCTTGTTGCACTAACAACTGTTCGCTACAGCTAGGACACTGCAGTTGAGTGTTGTTTAGACCATTAAATTCGTATCCGCACACAGGACAGCGATCGCTAATCAAATTATGTTGCAGCCACCAGCGAAACCCAAAAAATATAAGAATAGGTGTCAACAATAGTAACCCAACAATAATTAGCAAGGAATTAACTAACCAACCCAAGCCCAATGACCCCAACAACCATACAACTGCTAGTAGGGTGAGCCAAACGCGGAAATTAGACAGATTAAACTGAAATGTTTTAAGGCTCATGTTTTAAATGTCGTCTTGCTCTCCCTCTAGGATAGCGAGTTTATTGAATAGTAGTTGACATCTTCTTGGTTAAAACATGCGCGTACTTGAGTGCTAAGTTTTTCTAATAACGATGGTATCGATTATAGGATGGACGGTCATACCCACGGTAGTATCGATTATTATAATATGGGCGACGATACCTACGGTAGTATCGATTATAGTGCGGGCGATACCGACGATAGTAGTATGGTCGACGGTATTGGCGATGGTAGTATGGTCGACCGTATCCGCGATGGTAAGGCTGAGCAAGGGCACTCTCGCCGAAACTTAATGAAACTGCTGTACCCAAAAAAGCTGCCATAATAGCTAAAGTCAAGCGCTTCATCTCCACTCACCTCAACAAAGTACATTTAATAAAAGGAGTCAGGAGTCAGAATACAGGAGTCAGAATACACTACCCATAAAGGGATGGTGTTTTAGCACTCATTTTCAACCCCTATCTCGTCCACAAGGGATGAGGTTTTTACCAACAAGTTCATTCTGACTCCTGACTCCTGACTCCTGAATTCTTCTTCATAAAAGGAGGAACCACTTCTGCACCCCGGTTTACCAGCGCACGAATCTGGCATTCAGAATAATTCTCTACAGACGGTGGATGATAATGGGAGTTTAAACTCCCGCTGTCCACACGATGTCTATAATTGTTTGTGGACTAAAATACGCACCCAAATTGATTCTGACTCCTGAAGTCTGAATAGTGACTCCTTCTTTAAGAATATTTTTTTTGAATAAAATATTATCAAATGTTAAGCATAGCTACCATAAATATTTCACTATCAAATAGTTAATGACTCTTTATTTAGAAAGTAGTACCGACTATACATTTCATGTTATGCTTATTAGGGGTTATATTCGGTTATGCAGTTTGTGCTTATCTATATTACAAGCGTCTCTCCGAATCTAAATCTCTACGCCATTTGATTCTGGAGATATTCTATGTCAATTTATGTTGGTAATCTATCCTATCAGGTCGGGGAAGAAGATCTCAAGCAGGTCTTTTCAGAATATGGAACTGTGAAAAATGTTCAACTGCCTACAGACCGCGAAACAGGTCGGATGAGAGGCTTTGGATTTGTAGAAATGGGAACAGAAGCTGAAGAAACAGCAGCGATTGAAGCCCTCGACAATGCAGAATGGATGGGTCGCAACTTAAAGGTTAATAAGGCTAAGCCCAAAGAAGACAGAGGTTCATTTGGTGGCGGCGGCGGTAGGCGTGGAAACAATAGTGGTGGCGGATACTCAAGGCGCTACTAAGCTCTGAGAAGATTCACAACTTAAACTCTCAAAATTGCTGGGTAGACTCCGAGTCTGCCCTTTTTTAGCTAGGTGTTAGGGGGTAGGAGTTAGGAGTTACGTAATGAAGGAATGTATCGACCCCTATTCTTGATTAAAAGTTCCATATTCTCTATCCCCCTATTAAAACTTATCTGTCTCAACAAAATGTTAAATTAATTTTCCACAGGCACCTATAAACTAGTTGACTAGTATAAAAAATTTTTATTATCTTTCTCTTAACCAAAGATTAATATTTACGCAAACAGATTAAGTGTATTTATGATCAGTTTTATTACAGAATTTAATTTTCTCTTTGGATAAGATATATTAATATCTAGATATCTTATATCTAAGCGTAAACAATTCTTGGTTGGCTTATGAAACTCCCTTTAATTGTTAAATTATTAACAGGGGTTGCGATCGCGTATGGCACAACTGTAACCCTTAATCAACCCAGTTATGCGGAAGGCGCAACCTTCCAGTGTGCTAAAAACAAAGGTGTGTTCACAACATTTGTTCGTACGCAAGACGGCAAGAACTTGCCGATGATCAACTGGGTTTCCAACTATTTCGGTAATCAGGGTTTGTCACAACAACAGCGGTGTCAGGAAATATCCCGAAGATTTCAGAGCACCTATGACAATGGTCTTCTAAGATATATCAAAGGAGGTACATTGAACAAACAACCCGTTGTGTGTGCTGCTACTGAAAAAAATGCTGCTTGTAAAGAAAACACCTTGTTATTCACTCTTAAACCAGGTAGTGATCCCGACGCAGTTGCGCGTAAGCTATTTGATCGGCGCGCTTTAGCAGCTGGAAAAGGAGTTGATCAGAGTGGCGGCGATACCAGTAAAGATCCAGTTCACATTGATGTTGAGGCATACTTATACTTTGTACCATCTCAAGAAAATGAAGACGCAAGTAATACTCCTTAGATGAATTGGCTTAAATTTACACTGGTCCCTTCTGTTGGCTGCTTATTACTTACGCTGTCAACATGGGCAGCAAATGTGAGTGGTGGCAAGCTTACTCAACCACAAAAACCACTCAATCAGCTGTCTGTACAACAGCTACACTCATCTGCACAAGCAATCACTGTAAAGGTGATGTCGCAGACTGTCTTAGGCTCAGGGATTCTACTAAAACAGCAAGGACCCATTTATACTGTTTTAACTAATGCCCATGTACTGCGAGCGGGAGGAGTACCGTATCGCATTCAAACCAACGATAATCGTATTTGGCTAGCAACTGTGTATAAAACGAATCGTTTTGGTGAAAATGATTTAGCCTTATTGCAGTTCCGCAGCGCTGGGCCTGTTTATAAAGTAGCATCTATTGGTTCTTCCCCAACAGAGGGAGAGTCGGTTTATGCCGCTGGGTTTACCTTAACAGAAGATGGATCTAGGAAAAAAGACTTTGCGTTCACAACTGGTAAAGTGTCGTTAGTACTGCGCAAAGCTTTGGAAGGGGGATATCAAGTTGGCTATACTAATGATATTCAAAAAGGTATGAGCGGAGGACCACTTTTAAATCGTCGCGGTTTTGTTGTGGGAGTAAATGGCATGCATGCATATCCTTTGTGGGATGCGCCTTCTTTGTTTGCTGATGGTTCCGAAGCCGAACCAGCGTTGCATCAAAAAATTATTCACCTAAGTTGGGCTGTACCCATAGAAAAAGTGTTGCCACATAATAAATTTTATTGAACGAATGAACTTTTATTCTCGACTTGCACCAGCATTAATTCAAGTATCAATTGTTCTTGTGCAGACGCAAATGGCGGTAGCTTTATCTGCACCAGAAATTTCTAAAATTGCTCAAGAAGTTATAGTGCAAATCGAAAGTAAAACGCCTAGGTATGGCTGTGGCGTGATTATTAAGCATGTAGATAACACTTATACAGTTTTAACAGCTGGTCATGTAGTCGAAAACTCAGATAAATATGAAATTATCACTCCTGATCAAAAGCGCTATCCCCTCAACTACAGCACAGTCAAGCTTTTACCAGGAGTAGACTTAGCCATATTGGAGTTTACTAGTAAGGAAAATTATACTGTTGCTAAGATAGGCAACTCTGACACCAGCACAGAAGGAACAAAAGCTTATGTAGCTGGATACCCTGAGCCCACATTTGCGATTAATAAGTCAATCTACACGTTCGTTCCTGGGATTATTAATGCTAATGCCTCTAAAGCCTTGCGCGAAGGCTATGGTTTGGTTTATAGCAATGAAACTAAAAAAGGTATGAGTGGTGCGCCAGTGTTCAATGAATCAGGGGAAGTCATAGGAATTCACGGTAGGGAAGACAAAGATCCGAAATCAGACAAAACAGGCTTTTATTTAGGCATTCCCATTAACACCTTCGTAAGAATGTCACCAAAAGTTGGGGTAGCTTTGGGAGTTTCTGCACCTGCGGTAGTATACACAGACTTTAAAGCTGATGATTTCTTGATTCAGGGTAGGAGTAAGTATGACAAAGGAGATTTCCAAGGAGCCATTACTGACTATAGCTCGGCAATTCGCCTCAATCCGAAGTATGCCAATGCTTATAACAATCGGGGGCTTGCTCACGCTCAGTTAGGCGAGAAGCAGGACGCCATCAACGATTATAATCAAGCTCTACAAATTAATCCCAACTTAGTATTGGCTTACTATAATCGAGGAGCTGTTCGTGCTCAGTTAGGAGACAAGCAGAAAGCTATTGAGGATTATAACCAAGCCCTAAAGCTTGATCCAAATTACGCCAATGCCTATAATAACCGAGGTCTAGCCCGTGCTGAATTAGGAGATAAGCAAAAAGCACTCGAGGATTATAACCAAGCCCTAAAGCTTGATCCTAACTTAGCCTTAGCATACAACAACCGAGGAGGGGTCCGTGCTGAGTTGGGAGACAAACAGGGAGCTATTGAGGATTACACCCAAGCCTTAAAGCTTGATCCTCAATTAGCTGTAGCCTACAATAACAGAGCTTATGCTCGCAGTCAGTCAGGAGACAGACAGGGAGCTATTGATGACTACAGCCAAGCTTTGCGAATTAATCCTAAATTAGCTATAGCCTACAGTAACCGAGGTTTAACCCGCGCTCAGTTAGGAGACAACCAAAAAGCTATTGACGATTATAACCAGGCTTTGCAGATCGACCCGAACTTAGCTCAAGCTTATAGTAATCGAGGATCTGCCTACGCTGAATTGGGCGATAAGGAACACGCGATCGCAGATTTGCAGAAAGCAAGCGATCTGTTCCGACAACAAGGAAGAACTGACGACTATCAAAGAACTATCGCCTTGATAAGAACTCTTCAACCTCTTTCAGGGCAACCAAAGGTTAAAAATTACAAAAAGGAGTCAGGAGTCAGGAGTCAGAAGTCAGAATACACCACCCTTAAAGGGACAGTGTTTTAACGAGATTTTCAACCCCTTTCTCGGTAACGAGTAGACAAGGTTTTAAACCAATATTCGTCCGCCACTCTAAAGAATTCATGCAGAATTCTGGCTCCTCCTGAATTCTTCTTTATAAAAATTTAAATATTAAAATATAAAAATTTAAAATTATTTTTTCTTACTCAAATTGCCCTATTGAGTATTTTTAATTTGGTTCTATTTCAAATGATTTAATCATATCGTCTACGGTATGAAAAGATTTTTCATAATTATTTATTTCGGCTGTGTAAGTTATTACATAAGCCTTATCAGATTTTAAAGTAAAAACCTGCAAATTTTTTAACTTAGTGCGGTTATCTTTCCCTATAAAGACTAGTTGATTTGCTGACTTACGGGCAAGAGTTGTTGAACCAGCATTAAGAATTTTAGCATCTAACATATGTTTTTTTATATCCTGAATAGAGGAATTGCTAAATTCATTTAATGTGCCAGAAAAATCTTCAACGCTGATAGTTAGCTTTTCTTGTGGCTTATTGGCATTACTTCTTCCAGGTGATATGAATGCAACAACCTCCCCAGTAATAGGATTGTTTATATTTTGTATTTCCCAATCTTGAGGATATTTTATCTTGATTCCATAACTAGGATTTTCATAACCCACGAAACTTTGTCTCGGATTAAAAAAAACTTGAGTTAATAATATAACCCCAGTCAAAATTGCTGCTCCTATTGATAGCTCAATTAGCAATTTCCTAGGTGGTGATGAAGACTGTATGGGCGTAGTTGTTGGGGGCGGTGGACTACTAGTAGTAATCGGTGTTACTTTATCTGGTGCTTTTAAAGTACCAGAAGGTAATTCTACTAAAGCTTGTAACGCTTCATCTGCTGAGTGATAACGCTGACGAAAATCATAGCGTACCATTGTGTCTAAAATATCTGCCAGCTCTTGGCTAACGTTGACAAGATGACGCCAAATAATTTCATGTGTATGAAAATCTTTTGGTAACTGAACTGGATATACTCCTGTAAGAGCTTGAAGCCCAATCATCCCAACAGCGTAAACATCGCTACTAAATTGTGGTTGACCATTGGCTTGCTCACTTGGGAGATAACCAGGAGTACCAATAGCAATAGTAAAAGCTGATTGGGATGGAACCTGTAAATTAGGCACCTGGCTACCCATTTGTTTAACGGCACCGAAGTCAATAAGTACGATTTTGCCATCTGTCCGTCGTCGTATATTTGACGGTTTGATATCCCGATGAATTACCCCGTGTTGATGAACAAAAGCTAAGACTTCCAGAATTTCCTGTAACAGTTTTCTGACATAAGCCTCACTCATTTGTTTACCTAAAGGTAATTCTTGGCTCAAATCGTGACCAGCAATAAATTCCTGAACCAAATAAAACTCGCGATTTTCTTCAAAATGAGCTAAAAGTCGCGGGATTTGGTCATGATTGCCTAAAGTTTCTTGAATTTCTGCTTCTTTCTGAAATAGACGTTGTGCCTCCCTTAAAGTATTTGATTCAGTAACTATGGGTTGTAATTGTTTAACAACGCACTTAGGGTTCCCAGGTCGTTGCGTATCTTCAGCTAAGAAAGTAAACCCAAATCCTCCCTTTCGTAGTTGTTTGAGAATTTGGTAGCGCCCACCTAAAGTTTGACCCAGAATTAAAGTCACCATAGGTCTTGAAAGTCAAGTACATTATTTAATGTCAATTTTCGCACAGAATTAAAGTGATGAAGATTTTGAAATTTTTGAAAAAAGTATACAAGCAATTTATGAAATTCCGCTTATAAACGATTTTCAAATCGACTAATTGAAACATTACTAGTTTACTAAAACACGAACGAACTACACGAGCCTGCGACTGTCTACTCTAATTCTATCTTTGGGGCACTACGGCTACTAGAAAAGTGAGGCACTGCCGCTACGAGAAAACTCAGTTGGAACTCTATTATAGAATAATAATTCCTTTTTACAGCAAAGAAGATTTGGTCAGTCAGTTATACAGTCGTTGGGAGTACCACCTCCCCTCTGTTTTCACATAGCAGAATTGATTCCTATCGCTCACCTATCTCAGACTTAAGATAGACAAAAATAATTTCCTGTGTCTTCCTATGGTTGAGCCAGTTCAGGGAATTTGCTTAACCTTTTTCGCCCTACACTCTACCCCCTACAGCCTACAGGCGGATTTCTCACGTTTTGATAAATCCAGGTACGGCGGCTCTCCCTCTGGTCGTCTACGGGTTGAGCATTGCCTGCACAACGCACTACCTCATTTAAGCACGACGAAGTCTCTACAAAGCCGGTTCCCTGTGTAAGACACTGGCTTCTGCTAAATACTGTTCCATAGCCTCATAACATTTTTGTAAAAACGAAGTATCAGCGAGTACTGTAATTATTTGTAATCCAACTGCATTAGTGTTTTTGAGGAATTAGGTGTATTCTTTAATTACAATATTTAACTTTTAAGATATCGGCTATGAACAAGCAGATGTTTGGTCAAGTGTTAACAAAGGTTACGAGAGTCTTCGCCATAACTTCTCTTAGTACCTTTGCTACCACAGTCGCAATTATGAATCAGCCAAGTTATGCAGGAACTCCTACTTTTTACTGTGGTCACAATAGTCAGGGTTTACCCGTAACCTTTGCTCGCACTCAGGACGGGAAGAATGTACCAATGATTCGGTGGCTTTCCAACAATTATTTCTCAGAAAAACTAACACCTGAAAAACGTTGCCAAGAGGTATCCCGAAGATTTCAAAGAAATTTTGACAACGGCAATCTAAGATTTATCAATGCAGGTATTCTCAGAGGACAACCAGTGGTTTGTGCTGCTCCTCAAAAAAAATCTCCTTGTACAAGTAGCACTTTGTTATTTACTCTCAAACGTGGCAGCGATGCCAATGCTACAGCACGAAAACTATTTTATAACAGTGATTCGGCAAACGGAAACGGAATAGATGAGGTGGGTGGTGATAAAAATAATGACCCGCTAAGTATTGATCTTGAATCTTACTTGTACTTCACTCCATCACAACCAGATACTAAGTCTCTCTTAAAGTTAAAAATTAAAAATTAGATGGATTGGCGTAAATTTACATTGTTTGCCTGTCTTGGCAGTTTATCAATCACTCTCTCAACATGGGCAGCAAATGTCAATTTTTCGCGCCTATGTCACACTGTTGGTTGCAACAGTTCGCAGCCAGAAGAACCATCAAATCGGCTATCTATAGAACAGCTACAGCACCAGGCTCAAGCGATCACTGTGAAAGTTATGTCCCGTGATTTCTTGGGCTCAGGAATTATTCTGAGAAAACAAGGCCCTATTTATACAGTCTTGACAAATGCTCATGTGTTGCAAGCAGGTGAAGCTCCCTACCGCGTTCAAACTCCGGATGGTCGGATATATAAAGCCGCTTTACCGAAAAATCTAGACAGGTTATATCTGGGGTCTTTACAAGGCAACGATTTGGCTGTATTGCAGTTTCGCAGTACGGGAAGTGTTTATGCTGTCTCTTTTTTGGGAGCAAAACCAGCAGTTGAAGATGAGGTATTTGCAGGAGGGTTTCCTTCTAGGGAAGACGCATCTCAAGACAAAGGTTTTGCTTTCACTGCTGGGAAGGTGTCGTTGGTGTTGCCAAAAGCTTTGAAAGGTGGTTATCAAGTCGGATACACTAACGCGATCGCAAAAGGTATGAGCGGTGGACCACTAATTAACCGTCTCGGTCAGGTTGTGGGTGTAAATGGAAAGCACGCCTATCCTTTGTGGGATACCCCCTCAGTATTTGCTGATGGCAAAGAAGCTGATCCAGCTTTGCACCAACAGATTATTCACCTTAGTTGGGCTGTTCCTATCGAGACAATAAGACAGTTTAAATAAAGCTTATAGGAGAATAAATGAAATTTGATTATGTACTCCCGCCAGCACTGATTGGGGTATCTATTGTACTTGTACAAACACAAGTTGCTGTCGCACTATCCAAACCTGAAGTCGCTAGGATTGCTCAAGAAATTACAGTCCAAATTAACTCCAAAAGCAAATACGGTTCAGGAGTCATTATCAAGAAAGAAGGCAATACTTATACAGTTTTGACAGCCGCTCATGTGGTAGACATACCAGATACATATGAAGTTAAAACCAAAGACGGTCGCCGCTATACAATCAACTACAAGCAGGGTATGAAGCAACTGCCAGGACTAGATTTAGCCCTAGTGCAGTTTACAAGTGACCAAAATTATAGCGTGGCGAAAATAGGGAACTCAGATGAAGTTACATTAGGTACAACAGCTTATGTTGCTGGGTTCATTGCACCCACACCAGCAATTAATAACCCAGTTATTAATTTTGTCTCAGGAGAGATTACGGCCAACGGTTCGCAACGTGATGGGTATGCGTTAATCTACGACAATAATACTCAAGAGGGGATGAGTGGTGGTCCAGTCATCAATGAAAAAGGTGAACTCGTGGGAGTTCACGGTAGAACAAACAAAGATCCCAAGAATTTCAAAACAGGCTTGAGTTTAGGAATTCCGATCAATACCTTCTTAAAACAGTCAACAAAATTGCAGCCAGATGTAGGATCTCGTCCCTCTAAAACTGTCTTAGCAACAGCACCAAAAGCTGACGACTTTTATATTGAAGGTACAAATAAGTATCAGAAAAAAGATTATGCAGGTGCGCTCTCTGCTTTCAACGAAGCAATTCGTCTCAACCCCAAGTATCTTGCCGCCTATGTTGATCGAGGTATTACCCGTTATGAATTAGGAGACAAAAAAGGGGAAATCGAGGATTACAACCAAGCTTTGCTGATTAATCCCAACTACTACAGAGGTTACTATAACCGAGCTATTTCCCGTAATGAATTGGGTGATAAGAAAGGGGCAATTGAGGATTACACCCAAGCCCTCCGGATTAATCCCAATTACGCTAACGCCTATTTGAATCGAGGTCTTGCTCGTGATAATTTGGGAGATCATAAGGGGGCAATTGATGATTTCAACCAAGCTTTGCGGATTAATCCCAACTATGATAAAGCGTACTTGAACCGAGGACTTGCCCGCTATCACTTAGGAGATAACAAGGGAGCAATTGACGATAACAACCAAGCCCTACGGATTAATCCGAATTACGATAAAGCTTTCTTAAACCGAGGTCTTGCCCGCTATAAATCGGGAGATAATAAGGGGGCGATTGACGATTTCAACCAAACTTTACGGATCAATCCCAACTATGCAGATGCCTATTATAACCGAGGTCTTGCCCGCTATAAATCAGGAGATAACCAAGGGGCAATTCAGGATTACAGCCAAGCCGTGCAGATTAATCCTAAAGATCCTGATGCTTACTATAACCGAGGTCTTGCCCGCTATAAATTAGGAGACAGGAAGGGAGAAATCGAGGATTATAACCAAGCCCTGGGGATTGATCCGAAGTATGATAAAGCTTACTACAATCGCGGTCTTGCCCGCTATGAATCCGGAGATAACAAGGGTGCTATTGAGGATTACAACCAAACCATCCAGCTTAATCCCAAGTATGATAAAGCCTATTACAATCGCGGTCTTGCCCGCTATAACCTAGGAGATAACAAGGGAGCTATTGAGGATTACAGCCAATTTTTGCGGACTAATCCTAACTATGCTAATGCTTACAAAAACCGAGGGAATGCATACTATTACAACGGAGACTATGACAGCGCGATCGCTGACCACAACCAAGCTATTAAACTTAATCCTAACTCTAACGAAGCTTACAATGGTCGAGGATGGGCTTACTATGCTAAGGGAGAGTACGACCGTGCAATTTTTGACGAAACCCAAGCTATTAAACTCAGCCCTAGATACACTAACTCTTACTATCTTCGAGGACTTGCTTACAAAAAGAAAGGGATTAAAGATAAGGCTATAGAAGACTTCAAAAAAGTCTTGGAATTAAATAACGATTCGTATTTAAGCAAACAGGCTCAACAACAACTTCAAGAGTTAGGGGCGAAATGATGAATAGGGTGTAGGGAGCAAGGGAGCAGGGAAAACTAGGTCATCGACAAGGGGTTGTATCCATTTTCCCTACACCCTTTCACTTAGAAGAGTCTGAAATTTCCAATGATTTAATCATAGCTTCTGCTGTTTGCATAAACTTATTATAATCATCTATTGCTGCCGTATAAGTTAAAATATAGACTCTATCACCTTTTAACGTCCAAACCTGGAAATTTTTTAAGCTCTTGCCGTCATTTTTTCCTGTATAAACTAATTGACCCGCAGCCTTATTTGCCAGAATTGTTGAACCTTGCTCAATAATCTGAGCATCTGATAAATTTTTCTTAATTTCACTTTTGAATAAGTCAGTAGATTGATCTAAAGTGCCTGAATAGTTCTCCAACACTTTGATGGTCAAATTTTCTTGAGCTTTGTTCTCCTGGCTTTTCTTAGGTGACCAAAATGTAACTACTTCCCCAGTAATAGGATTTTCTAAATTTTGTACAGACCAAGTTTCAGGATATTTTATTTTTATTCCGTAACTGGAATTATCGTAAGTTTTATAAATTAATACATTATCTGGCTCTTTGAAATGTAAGGCGAGTAGTATGATAATACTAATTGCTGCTGCTATTCCAACCCCAAGTAAGACTTTCCACGGGCGTCGTTTTGGCGATAATCGTGTGAGAGCTTGTAGCGCCTCATTTGCTGATAAGTAGCGTTGGCGGTAGTCATAGCGCACCATTTTGTCTACAACATCTGCTAGCTTAGAGCTAACCTTAACGCGATCGCGCCATACAATTTCACCAGTATTAGGGTGTGTGGGGAGTGAACCACTAGTATGAGGAACAGGATTTATCCCAGTCAGTGCTTGGATCCCAATTATTCCCACTGCATAAATATCGCTGCTAAGCTTCGGATCACCTTTAGCTTGTTCACTTGGCATATAACCATGAGTACCAATGGGAACAGTAAAAAACGTCTGTCCTTGAGAATTAACTTGCAAACCTTTAACTTGTTTGACTGCTCCAAAGTCGATTAGTACAATTTTTCCATCTGATCTCCGTCGTCGGATATTAGATGGTTTGATATCTCTATGGATGACTTTATGCTGATGGACAAATGCTAAAACTTCTAAAATATCCTTTAACAGCGTAATAACAACAGCTTCACTAAGCTGCGTCTTGCTAGGTAATTCTTGGGTTAAATCCTCGCCTTCAACAAATTCTTGAATTAAATAAAACTCTTGATTTTCCTCAAAGTAAGCCAACAGCTGCGGGATTTGGTCATGCTTTCCCAGAGTTTCCAGTATTTCTGCTTCTTGGTCAAACAAGCGTTTTGCTACTTGTAGGGTGAATGGATCAGTAGCCAGTGGTTTAAACTGCTTAACAACACACCGGGGATTTCCTGGACGTTGGGTATCAATCGCTATGAAAGTAGTACCAAAGCCCCCCCGTCCCAGCTGAGTGATAATTTGGTAACGGTTACCTAGCAGCATTCTACTCACCCTAATTTCTGGAACTATTCGCTCGGTTCCATTTTCAGCTTACTTTATCACATATTTGATTATAAAAGAGGAACTAATAAACTATCGTGACAGCATGGTAATGCTATTCTCTGACGACGATAATTGCTAGTTAGTATACAAATTGCTTTAAGATATCACTTAGCCGTTCAAATTTGACATTAAAGGCTTCCAAAAATGAATAAGCTATTCTCGAAGAATTTGCTTGGGCTGGTAAGCTAAATATACAATAGCTAAGCAGGGAGCAAGATGCTCCCACTACAAAATAAATGTCGTTTACTCGTTCAGGTTTGTACGAAACAACCAACAAATAACAACTAACCAAGAATTGATTTAACAAATTTCTCTAACCTATCCATACCCTTCTCAATTGTTGGGAGATCTGTGGCGTAGGAAATACGAATATTGTCATCAGCACCAAAAGCGATCCCAGGAATGACAGCTACTTGCTGACTTTCCAAAAGTGCATTACAAAATTCTAGGGATTTAAGCTTTGTTTTGCGAATATCTGGAAACATGTAAAAAGCGCCATCTGGTTTCGGACAACTTAGACCTGGAATAGCGTTGAGTCTTTCTAACATGACTTCTCGTCTTTTAGCAAAAGCAAGGCGCATCTCTTCTACACAGTCTTGAGAACCTTCCAATGCTGCGATCGCACCATATTGAGCAAAGGTACACACATTGGATGTGCTATGTCCTTGTATAGTACTAGCAGCTTTAATGATTTCCTTAGAAGCTGCTAAATACCCCAGACGCCATCCTGTCATGGAGTAACCTTTGGCAAAGCCGTTGCTAATAATTGTTCTCTTAAAAATTTCTTCGCCTAGAGAGCCAATGCTGACGTGTTTCACCCCATCGTAGAGAATTTTCTCATAAATCTCGTCAGAAACAACGAGGATATCTGCATCAACAACTACCTCTGCCAATGCCTTAATTTCATCTGGAGTGTAAACCATTCCAGTAGGATTGGATGGCGAGTTGAAGACAAAAAGCTTAGTTTGCGGTGTAATCGACTTACGCAACTGTTCTGGCGTAATCTTGTAACCTGTAGAAGCTTCTGTCTTGACGATGATTGACTTCCCACCTGCAATTGTCACCATTTCTGGATAACTTACCCAGTAAGGTGCAGGGATAATCACCTCATCACCCGGTTCAATGAGTGCTAATATCAAGTCGAACAGAGAATGTTTACCACCATTGGTGACGATGACATTTTCTGCTTTGTAATCAAGACCATTATCATTTTTTAGCTTGCGCGCGATCGCTTCCCTTAACTTTGGTTCTCCGGCTTCTGGTCCATATTTAGTCTTACCTTCATCCAAAGCCTTTTGTGCAGCAGCTTTGACGTGTTCTGGAGTATCAAAGTCTGGTTCTCCTGCACTAAAACTACAAACGTCTATTCCTTCTGCCCTCATTGCTTTAGCTTTCGCTGAGATGGCTAAGGTCAAAGAGGGCTTTACTTGACTTACTCGTCCTGCAAGCTTCATCGTCACAATATTTCAGCAAATCTCTTATTCTTTACAGAATAACTCACTCTAGGCAATAAAATTTCTATTTTTTCCCTTAAGAAATGAAGAGGGGCAATGGGGCATGGGGCAATGGGCATGGGGCATGGGGCATGGGGCATGGGGCATGGGGCATGGGGCATGGGGCATGGGGAAATTGCAACCTTAACCATTGCCTATTACTGATTGCCCATTAGGCATTACCCATTAGACATCTACAGAAGTTACAGCGCTTTGCACGTAGGTGAGGTACATCGCTAAGGGCGAACACCGTTCCCCTCTACAGCTTCGGTGTACCTCATTTATTTGAAAACTGCTGTAAGTATCAGCAAAAGCTCTATAAGGGTTGTAGATTCATTTTCACAGATGTCTATTGCGCCCCATACCCTATACCCTATGCCCTATGCCCTATGCCCTATGCCCTATGCCCTTATGCGACGATAGGCTTACGACTTTTCAGGTCAAACTTATATCCATGAGGCAAAATATGAAGCCTTGCGCCGCAAATTGCTAAAGGCTCATCCTTTAATATCTCGTTAACGTTGCTATGTATAGCTTCTGATTCGTCAACAATAGTGATACTACCTTGGCCAACCACTTCTATTTGGTCATCGGTTACAATCATAGCGGTATTCTCGTCGATTCCAAATCCCAAAACGGCTGGCTGCTGTGCTAAGGCTGCAATTAAGCGTCCTAAGCGTCCGCGTTGTGAGAAGTGCTGATCAATCACTACCCCAGGTAAAAAAGCCATTCCAGGAGCCATGTCCACGATTTCCATCCGTGGGTTTGTCTCAGAATCGCCTTCTACAATCATCACATCTGGCATTACAGCTGCACCAGCACTAGTGCCGCCTATCACGATGCCTTCAGAATAACGTTTGTGAATTGCTGTATCAATTTCAGTGTCTTTGAGAACACTGGTAATCCGAGCTTGATCTCCTCCAGTAAAAAATACTCCTGTAGCCTTACCAATTGCTTCCAACGCTGTAGAGGATGATGCATCATCACGGGTTTCAGTATCTACTATACGAGCATCCTCAGCTCCTAGGCGCTCAAATACTCTTATATAATTCTCTCCTACTTCCCTTGGTAGTTCTGTTGCGGCTGTCATAATCACGACACGAGCTTTAGTACCTCCAGCGCGTCGAACGAACTCCCGCAGAATTTGACAATCCCCTTCTTTGTCTTCTGCACCGCCAACAATTACCAACTGCCGTTTAACTTCGTTCTCCGCCATAATGCCCCCAACAATATGAGTTATTATTTTTCAATAAAACATAACAATTAGAATCTAAAAACCTCCATTTGATAGATTAAAATGCTAAGTAAAATGTCATAAATTGTTTTTAAATAAACTTCTTAAAAAGGAAAATTCTAGCCACTAATACTAGATGAACTACCCCTCTTTCAAGTCAGAGAGGTAGTTCATCGAGTGGTATACGCGCGTACCCGGTTAACAGATTATTGTCTAAGGAACTTTTTTGACTAGAAGTACGACTAGGCGCACCTCTAATATCAGTTTTTGGGCTGAACTTTAGCTATAAGCCAAAAGATTGATTTTTGGTGAGATTTTACTCGTCAAAGCTCTCAGGTAGAAATGCTGGATCTTTTGTTGGGAAATCTCACATCGGAAACACCTATTTTTTATGACTACTTTCGAGAAGTAAATTGCATAAAAAAGAATATGCATCCTCTAACAGGAAATGCCTGGGTTTCCCCTGGAACACAATTTGATATTCGTTACTGTTAGGCCCATCCCCGTATCCTGAAATCAGTTTGCGGTGAAAAGCTTCCTCAGCAAGATGTGCCACTTCATTTCTGAGAACAGCTTTTGTGCTATTCATACTTGGCTGTCTCCGTTATTTTTTGATATTTAGACATTATACAATATACCAGTATTAGATTGCACGGTTCAAAAGAAAGATATTTAATTAATACTTAATTTAGATTTCTAACAATAAGAATACAGGATGCTTAAAACAGTAGACACTGAACAGTTATCAGTGAGTATAGTGCGGTGATAACTGTTCACTGATAACTGAAAACTGATGAGTATGCCTTTAGATAGCTAAAAAAATTGCACAATAAGGTTAAATTAAGTTATTGGTCATACAAAATGAAAAAAATCAAGTGTTCATATAGTGTGGGGTCGAGCCATCTCTCCGAAAAAATGCCTGAATCATAAAATCAATAAATTTCAGCAGCAAATCTGATTAAGTGTCAAGATTCCTGGGTGTTTAGTCAAGGGTACATAATCAATGGTTCAAGAAAAAATTGCAGATACAGTCCGCATCAATGCCAGAAAGACTGATGCATTTGACATTTTCAACTTTAAGCATTACAGTGGTCCCAATTTATATTTGGATACAGGGGCATTAGTATTCAATTTTAAGTTAACTGGAAATACAGAGCCTCTGCTGATTGAAGATTATGTCTCAATTATTAGCGATCGCTACCCACATCTACGCCAAGAAACATACGAATCTTACGCTGATCTCTTTGCCCGCACTGTCTCAGAAGTAGGAAAGCTCGACATGGGCTTGCATCTTAACCGTTGGAGCGTGAAGCCATACGAGAGCTATGTAAAGATAAGTGTACAATCGTTGCACGAACGTACAACTCATGCTGTAGTTTACTTTGTCTGGGATTGGTTTGAAGCGATAACTCAAAACAAAAATATTGCCTTTGAAGAGGAGATATCAGCACTCCAAAAGAGATTTAGGCAATCTGCTTATGGTGGTCCCACAGTTTACGCTTTGTTGCGAACAGCTTATAACAAGGGTATCCCTACCTTTTACCTTTGGGAAGAAGGATTAACACAATACGGTTACGGGAAAAAACAAGTTCGGGGTATAGCTACCACATTTGACTGCGATAGCCACGTTGATTCAGACTTCACCACTCGTAAGGACGACTGTAAGGCATTTTTAAATACCTTGGGTTTTCCAGTACCTAAAGGTGATATCGTTTTTACACAACGACAAGCTTTTGGTGTAGCCAGAGAAATTGGCTATCCAGTAGCAGTTAAACCTGTAGTTGGTCATAAAGGAATAGGAGTAACTGCCGAAGTACGAGACGCCGACGAACTAGAATCCGCTTTTGAAAGGGCTGTTCAAGCAATCCCAGAAGAAGAATCAACACGAATTATTGTTGAAAAGAGTATTTCTGGAGCGGACTTCCGTTTACTATGCGTCAATGGTAGATTTGTTGCAGCTACCGAACGCCGTCCAGCATGGGTTGTTGGTGATGGTTACTCAACCATTGAAGAGTTAATTCGCAAGGAAAATCGAAAGCCGGGACGTTGGGATACACCCACATCGCCAATGAGTAAGATTCAGTGTGACGATGCAATGGATCAATTTCTCGAACAACAGCACTTATCTTTAGACAGTGTTATTGATAAAGATCGTACTGTTCATTTGCGCAAAGTCGCCAATCTCTCAGCTGGAGGTGTAAGCATTGACGCGACTCGTGCTGTTCACCCAGACAACATCATCTTAGCGCAAGATATTGCCCAGCACTTTCGCCTGACTTGCCTTGGTATTGATGTGATTGCTCCAAGTCTTGAGGAGTCGTGGAAAGTTGGGAATTTTGCGATTTTGGAAATTAATGCTGCACCAGGTATTTTAATGCATCTTAACCCAGCTATAGGTGAAAGCGTTGATGTACCTTCAAATATCCTAGAAACCTTTTTTCAATCGGGCACCGATGCCAGAATACCAATAATCACCTTTAACCGGATCTCAATTCAAGAACTACAAGAGACAATTGACCATATTCTTTTGCTACATCCAGATTGGACAATAGGTGCTGTTTGTCGTGATGGAATTTTCGTCAATCGTTCAGAAAAAATCTTGAATAAGGACTACAACAATAACCTTCTTACTTTGCTACGTAACCCCAAAGTAGATCTGCTTATTGCTGAGTACGAGGAAGAAACCTTAGAAAGAGATGGAATGTTTTATTACGGTAGTAACGTTGTTATCCTCGATAACCCCACCGAGACCGAGATGATAATAGCACGAGATACTTTCGATGACTCTACCATCGTCATTAAAAAGGGAGATAATATTTCAATTAGGCGTAAAGGTTTGATTGAAGAGTACTCACTCGGTGAAGGTGAACCATTTACACGGGTTTACTTAAAAGAAATCAGCACAATTTTGTAGGGCATGGGGCATTGCGCATGCCCCATGCCCTGTGCCCCATGCCCTATTTCTGATACTGCATTGCTTTAGTGAAATCACCTATGGCTTCACAAGCCAGTCTTAAGCTTGCGAGAGCTTGTTCTTCGCTACGATGATCTTTAAGTTCCCTAGCTAAATCTAAATGTTGTTCATAATAGGAAATTGCTTGGTCATAATCACTTACGGCTTCACAAGCAACTCCTAAACTGCTTAAAGCTTGTTGCTCGCTACGTTTGTCTTGAATTTCTCTAGCTAATTGTAAGCGTTGACCATAATAGATAATGGCTTTAGTATAATCCCCTAAAGCATAATGGGCATTACCCAAGTTTTTTAACACTTGAATTGCACTTTGGTGGTGGTTAAGTGAGCAAGCTATTGCTACACACTCCTCATAGCACGCGATCGCCGTCGTATAGTCCCCCAATGCATACCAACTATTACCTAAATTTTTCAGTACCTGCTCTTCGCCCCAGTTATCTTGAAGTTCACGGACAATTTCCAGACTCTGCTGCTTGAGTTCAATCGCCTCGGTGAGATTACCCAAAGCTTTGTAAACCAATCCTATATTATTAAGCGCTGCCACCTGACTACGTTTATCTTGTAGTTGCTGTGATATTTTTAAACACTCTTCCAAAAATTTCAGTGCCTGATTATAGTCATTCAAGTGACGGTAAGCATTGCCCAAATGAGACAGCGCCTGCATTCGGACTCGCAGATCTTTTGTATCTTTTGTTAAAGATAAACATTGCTGGGAGTAAGATATAGCGCTCTTATAGTCCCCTAAAGAATAAACTGTTAGTGCTAAACAAGAAAGCACCATTCCCTGCTTTTGAGAGTTTCCAAGTGCTTGAAATAGTGCCAAAGATTGTTGTAAAGACTTGATAGCATCTGGCAATTCTCCTTTCTGCTGCTGTTCAACTCCTTCCTCCAGCAATCTAATTGCTTCTAATAAGTGGTCATCCTGATCTTCTTGGACAGACATTTCTGCTTGTGAGCTTTGGCTGAGGTTATCGGAACCCATATCACATTGTGTTGATGTGGGGTATTCTCCAGATGGTGGCAAGGGAACTGTGTTTTTTGAACTAAGATTACTGTTGCCTTTCCACATTGATAAGTCCCTGTTATTTTAGTGATATATGTAGTGTTCCCAAAACCAAGATGCTTCTTTCAGCTTTTACGCGATGTCTTTCCTTGGTTGATAATAGTTACAACCCTCACATGGTCCGCTAGGATTGACAGCACAGCGTAAGTAGCCTGAACGAGCATTAAATTCGCAGCTGACATCGCCTATTAAGTAACCCACTCCTTCTATGTAGTAGCGATCTCCTATAGAACTGCGCGCTAGTTCCTCCCTATCACCAGGAAGAATGTTTTGCCTTAGCTGTTCCCTGCCTGAAAAGCTTAGCGCTCGTCTGAATTGCGAGATTCTCCTCTCCCGCGTTTTACGCATTAACCATAAGGATAGCAAGCATGGTAAGAACCCAATGACAAGAACAAAAAATGTCTTGAACACCTTCTTTTTACCTCTTTTGTCGGCACATATTTCTTAGTATTACAAAGAAGGGGGCATGGGGCATGGGGCATGGGGCATGGGGCATTGGGCATGGGGCATTGGGCATGGGGCATTGGGCATGGGGCATGGGGCATGGGGCATGGGGCATGGGGCATTGGGCATGGGGCATGGGGCATTGGGCATGGGGCATTGGGCATTGGGCATTGGGCATTGGGTATTAAGAACTGAGTATCTATTCGCCCCCCTGCTCCCTGCTCCCCTGCTCCCCTGTTCCTCTGTTCCTCTGTTCCTCTGCTCCTCTGCTCCTCTGCTCCTCTGCTCCTCTGCTCCTCTGCTAAGAGCTCCCTGCCCCCTCTTCCCCTACCAAGCACATGCTGAGAGCCTCCGGCTTTTAGCCAGGGGATGAAAGCTAGCGGCTAGTTTTAACTAGCCAGTCTTGTACTAATTGTCTAGTAGATTCTCGAACCAAATCATTTAAAGATCTTTCTGTTTGGTGACTTAGTTTCACTAAATCTTCATATTCTTTGTCGGAAAATCTAACACTTAATCGTTTCATGATGCCACTTAAAGGTTATAATGGCATCATGATAGCACAAAAGGATAATGTACAAGACCCAGCAAATCAGGTTAACTGACGCTATTAACAATGAGACAAGAAATTTCTTAGTTTTGCTTTGTGAACAAGCTTCAAAGCTTTCCAATCAAGTTGTTTACTCAATCAGGCAGAAGCATTTTGAGACTTGTGAGCGGGTCGAATTCTTTGATAAGGATGGATTTTATCGCTCTGAATTCAAAACCAAAAAAGTTAGTGTTGATAGCTATGCTTCATTGTGTAAAGAGTTTGCTAACAGTGAACACTATCAAATTATGGGAGGACAGCAAGCACAGCAAACAATTAGATCAGTTATTGAGAGCTTCCGTTCTTACAATGAACTTCTGCCATTGTTCTTTAATGGGGAATTAAAAGGTTTTCCGTGTATCCCTGGATATCGAAAAGATGGGTTAACCGTTGTCACATTTCCTGGTCAAGCCGTCAAGTTGGATATAGAAACAGGGATGTGTCGGTTAGCAATCTCACGGGAGTTGTCCAAGGACATTTTAAATGATGTTTGGATTCCTGGAGGATACGGATTTAAACCTCATCAATTGGTTGAGGTTCGTATACTTCCACGTAACCGCGAACTATATGCTGAGTACGTTTACAAATCTGGCAACGACGATGTGAGTTGTTTGCTGGGACTAGATCATTCTCAAGCTTTGGGGATTGACCCTGGTACAAATAACTGGCTGACTTGCGTTTCAACACTGGGTAAATCTTTCATTATTGATGGTAGACAAATCAAGTCTCTTAACACCAATTACAACCGCAAAGTCAAGAAGATCAAAACGGGAAAACCTCAAGGTTTTTGGAATGATCAGTTGGCGGATTTAACTGAATTGCGTAACCGACAAATGCGGGACGCTATTAACAAAACAGCTAGATTCATTGTCAACTATTGCCTTAACCATAAAATTGGTAACGTGGTGTTTGGTTGGGGTGAGGGAGTTAAAGACAAGATAACTTTAGGCAAGCGTAATAATCAGAACTTCGTACAGATCCCAACATCCAAGCTTAAAGAACGCATCCTTACACTGTGTGAAGAAATCGGGATTCAGTTTACTGAAACCGAAGAGTCCTACACGTCCAAGACGAGTTTTTTGGATGGTGATTTCTTGCCAAAACTCGGTGAAAAACCCGAAAGCTGGAAACCATCAGGTAAGAGAGTTAAGCGTGGAATGTATAAGACCAAAAACAATCTAGTTATCAACGCTGATTGTAATGGTGCTGCCAACATCCTAGTAAAAGTAAAAACACAGCTGGGCTTATGTCTAGCCAAGGTAATAAGGGAGATATTGACCGTTCCCAAACGCTATAACGTCTTCGGTTCGCTGAAGAAAATATATCGTAAACGTAGCGAAGCTAGATTTTATCTCGCTTCGCTACATCAGTTTAGAATCCCCTCGGCTTTAGCCAGGGGAGAGGTCAAACTCTAGTTTTGGCGAAGTTTTTGGTATAGCTGCTTCTCCACTTTTCTAGTTCTTCTATTGATACTGATTTACTAATAACATTTACATCATTTCCGCGCCAATTTACTTCTGGATCTGTTGTAAATACACTACATTCTAGATAATCTAGCCGTATATTCCAATAATGGCTAAACCGACTTTTTAAAGTTATGACTTGCTCAAAAACTTTATTTCTATGCTTGTTTCTTCTTTTTCTTTCTGTTGCTCCTGTTGCCTCTGTATCAATAAATTTTGTTTCAATGATAAGTAGCCTATTAAATGATGTGAGGTAAACAAAATCACACTTGCCTAAATCTGTATAGTCAGAGATGGGTGACTTTTCAAATAAAAGTAATTCAGTACATATAGGAAATATTTTTTTTATATTCAAGAATAAATAAGCTTGTAATAAAAGTTCCTTATCATAAGGAAACCCGATTACACCTTCAAAAAACCGCTGAATTTCTTCATGGCTCTGGGGTTGAATTTTTTTACAATATTTCACAAAGTGAGATATTTCGTCTGCGGCCATCAAATTTTTACTCCTTCCCCCGATTAGCACATACACCTTAATGGCATAAAAAGATACCATTTATATAGGGAAATCTTCATCCGCAGAAGTAACCAAAAAAACAACACATACCCTCTTCATGTAAGCTATTCTACCGATATTGCTTTCCCCGAACACAAGAACGGTATTGATGGCTGGGGTAGTTCACACACTAGTAAGGGGTTGTACATGCGCAGGAAATCTGGCATTTTGGAGAGCGTGAACAGTCGTTCTAGAATCTTGCACCCAAAATTGGCGTCCAAAACGAACAAGATGACGACTATCTCCGTCTCGTACGATCCCTATCACTGGAACTTTTGCTTTTTCTTTATCACCTGAGTGTTCTTGCAGAATCGTTCTCAAGCGATGTTGTTCTTCAATAGTCGCTGCTTGTTGAGGATTTAGCTCCACCATGACCATCTGTACTGTTTCTACTGGCTCTGCATCTTCAACAATCAATTGAGCTTGGTCGTCTCGGCGATCTACTTTACCCCAGATAATTAATCTAGAGTCAACTTGGAGCAGCAAATGAATCCGCTCATAAATTTTAGGAAATACCACTGCTTCTGATTGTGCAGTTAAATCTTCTATTTGCAAAATAGCCATCGGGTCACCCTTTTTGGTGACGACTTTTTTAACGCCATTGAGCATGACTACGACACAAAGAACTATTTCGTCCTTTTGTTCGCCGAGTTGGGAAAGATTAATCGGAGCCAGGACTCGTGCTGATTGCCGGATAGATTTTAGTGGATGGTCTGAGACATAAAAGCCTAATAGTTCCTTTTCCATCCTTAACTTTTCCTGTGGAGGAAAATCAGACACAGGTTTGGCTTTGGGTGCTATGTCAAAGCTATTTTTGCTTGTGGTTGTAGTAGTGGAAAATCCACCACCTAACAAGTCAAAGAGATTTCCCTGACCACTGGCTCTATCTCTAGCACGAGATTGTGCCCAATCGTATACTAGTTCCAGATCGTGAATTAACTGATTGCGGTTTGGTTCTATTTTGTCAAAAGCTCCAGAAGAAATCAGCGATTCTAACGTACGACGGTTAACAGCCCGCAGATCTACGCGATCGCAAAAATCCGCCAGAGATTTAAACTCCCCTGACTCCGCTCTTGCTGACAAAATACAGGCGATCGCATTATGCCCCACGTTACGAACTGCTGAAAATCCGAATAAAATGTTCTCTCCTGATGGTGTAAAGTCCACACCAGAGCGATTAATATCCGGCGGCTCTATCTGGATATTCATACTCATACAAGTGGAAATATATTTCTGCACTTTGTCTGTGTCACTGCTGTTAGCTGTTAACAGCGCCGCCATATATTCCAGTGGATAGTTAGCTTTCAAATACGCGGTTTGATATGTTACATAGCCATAGGCTGTTGAATGTGACTTATTAAAGCAATTAGAAGCTATCAAGCCATTTTTTATGACAAAATTATGGTCGCTTTCGACACCAATATCATATACATTTTGCGTATCTATTTTCTTACGTGTAATAATTTTAACCATAAAAGGATAATTTTATAGAATTGTTAGTATGCTGAAGTAGACATGATCCACTCCGGTGGAATACATATTAATTTAATTTCAGTTGACCGTGTGCAAAATATTTTTAACGCTTAATCAACCTCCTTAGAAAGGGTATTTTTCTACCGAATTGTTACAACATGTCTCACATTTTTGTTAAAGACCTTAGTAAGTCTTTCTTTTTGTCTGAACGCTCGTCCGGGCTGTTCGGTTCAATGCGGGGGCTTGTACAGCGTAAAACCAAAGAAGTTTACGCATTAAAGGGAGTCTCATTTTCTGTAGAGCAGGGAGAACTTGTAGGGTATATTGGTCCAAACGGAGCAGGTAAATCGACTACGATTAAGATTTTAAGTGGGATCTTAGTACCCTCGGCGGGAAAATGCATAATTGGAGGGCGAATTCCCTGGAAAGATAGAATTCGTCATGTTGGTCGAATCGGAGTGGTTTTTGGTCAACGAACACAGCTATGGTGGGATCTTCCAGTCATTGAGTCTTTTGATCTGTTGCGCGATATTTACCGCGTTCCACAAGCACAGTATAAAAAAACACGTGACGAGATGGTCGAGCTTCTTGATCTCTCACGCTTTCTCTATACTCCTGTAAGACAATTAAGTCTTGGTCAAAGGATGAGGTGTGATTTTGCGGCGGCGATGCTTCACAAACCTGACATTCTCTTTCTAGATGAGCCAACAATAGGACTTGATGCAGTTTCAAAGCTTACAGTCAGAAAGTTTATCAAAGATCTAAATAAAACGCATCAGGTGACTACCATCCTTACAACCCACGACATGGATGATATCGAAGCCTTATGTCAGAGGGTTATTATTATTGGTGGGGGTGAAATTCTTTGTGATGGTTCCCTTGACGAGGTTCGGTCTAAAGTTTCCTCGCGTCGCTACTTAAGAATAGATTTGATACAGGATGAGTTCTCCTTTGACGAAGACGGAGTTAGTATCGTCTCAAAGGAGGGTAACACCGTGACGCTTGCTTTTGACCCTACAAAGCTATCTGCTGCGTCCCTAATTAGCAAGATTACCTCGCATTACGAAGTAGAAGATCTTTTTGTTGAAAATCCGCCTGTTGAAGAGATTATTGCTGAATTTTATGCAAAATCAGGAGAAATTTTGACATGAAAGCGTATTGGTCGCTCTTTGTCGCTCAATTTTCTCTCCTCGTACAATATCGTACTGCTGCAATAGCAGGGGTTGGAACACAGATTTTTTGGGGTTTATTGAAAGTCATGGTTCTTGAGGCATTTTTTACTCATGCGACTTCTGCACCGCCTATGACTTTTCGTGAAGCAGTAGGATATATATGGCTTGGGCAAGCGTCTTTTGTTATTATCCCTTGGAGTGGAGATAAGGAAATTCAAGAACTCATACGTTCTGGCGGGGTAGGGTATGATCTTTTACGACCTACTGATCTCTATAACTTTTGGTTTGCTCGTGCGATCGCACTCCGCACAGCCCCCCTGATACTTCGTGCGGTTCCTATTGCTTGTATCTCAATCTTTCTTTTTCCTCTTATAGGATTACCTGAATGGTCACTGCGTTTTCCGCCTGATTATGCTTCTGTAGTTGCGTTTGTTGTCTCTTTTATTGGTGCAATTGTACTTTCATGTGCATTTACCATGCTTTTAACCGTCTCAATGATGTGGACAGTTTCAGGGGAGGGGATCAATACTATCCTGCCAAGTTTGATTCTTATTTTCTCAGGAATAACCATTCCTCTCCCGCTTTTTCCTGAATGGATTAAGCCTATTTTGAATGCACTTCCTTTCAGTGCACTTCTCGACCATCCTTTTCGTCTTTTTACTGGTAATCTTCCACCAAGCGCACTATATGGTGTGTTACTCCATCAGGCTTTCTGGATTGTTACCCTTGTTCTAGTTGGGCGGGCTTTAGTGAGTCGTGGGATAAAAAGGCTCGTCATTCAAGGAGGATAGCCCCGTTGGGGAAGTCAAAAGTCAAAAGTCAAAAGTCAAAAGTTAATACTGCTTCCCTGCTCCTCTGGTTCCTTTGCTTTTTTTATGAACGATTTTTTTCTTTACCTTCGATACATCTCGGCATCGATCAGATCACAAATGCAATACAAAGTGTCCTTCTTACTGCAAACTGTAGGGCATCTTCTGGCGACTCTCACTGAATTTTTGGGAATATGGGCACTTTTTAGTCGTTTTAACAGTATTGGTACTTGGACTCTCCCTGAAATTGCTTTGTTTTACGGAATGGTCAATATCTCTTTTTCGTGTGCTGATGCACTTGGACGAGGCTTTGATATCTTTGGCAAAATAATTAAGAATGGTGAGTTTGATCGTTTGCTTCTTCGCCCAAGAACCACTGTACTTCAACTCCTTGGTACAGAGTTCACGTTGAAGCGAGTAGGACGATTTTCTCAAGGGATTGTGGTTACAGTGTGGTCACTTTCGACTCTCCACATTCCTTTGACTATCAAAACCTTATGGCTTTTAAACGCCTCATTTCTTGGTGGGGTTGCGCTGTTTGTTGGTATTGTCATTGTGCAGGCGACACTCACTTTTTGGACTATTGAGTCTCTGGAAATTATGAATATTCTCACGTATGGAGGGGTTGAAACGGCACAATACCCTATTTCAATTTATACTAAATGGTTCCAGAGATTCTTCACTTTCTTGATCCCGCTTGCTTGTGTGAGTTATTTTCCTCTCCTTGCGGTGCTTGAAAAGGAAGAGACTTTTTCAATCCCTTTCTGGTTTTGTTGCTTATCTCCCGCAGCTGGCTTTCTCTTTTTAATAGTTGCACTTAATCTCTGGAAGATAGGGGAGCGTCACTACTGTTCTACTGGTAGTTAGCTTTATTAGTTAAAATTATGAACTTGGATAACAAAGGGAACAATCATGGGATTCATCCGCGAGTTGCACAAACAGCTAGTTAGCAAAGAACGTTCTGCTGTTGAAATTACTCAAGAAGCTTTAGACCGTATTCAAGAGCTAGAGCCTAAATTACATAGCTTCTTAAGCATAACCGCCGACAAGGCACTCGAACAAGCGCAGGCTGTGGATGATAAAATCGCTAAAGGTGAAGAAATTGGGATATTAGCAGGAATTCCTATTGGTATTAAAGATAATTTGTGTACCAAGGGAATCCGTACCACATGCGCGTCTCGTATACTGGAAAATTTTGTACCGCCCTATGAGTCAACGGTTACCCAAAAGCTAGCAGATGCTGGTGCAGTAATGGTGGGGAAAACGAATCTTGATGAATTCGCGATGGGGGGTTCTACAGAAAACTCAGCTTACCAACCGACTGCTAATCCTTGGGATTTATCACGGGTTCCTGGCGGTTCTTCAGGGGGATCGGCTGCGGCGGTGGCGGCTAATGAATGTGTTGTGGCTGTTGGTTCTGATACTGGTGGTTCCATTCGTCAACCTGCCTCGTTTTGCGGTATCGTGGGGATGAAACCAACTTATGGTTTGGTTTCGCGTTATGGTTTGGTGGCTTTTGCTTCGTCTTTGGATCAAATTGGCCCTTTCTCACGCACAGTAGAAGATGCGGCGATATTATTGAGCGCGATCGCCGGATACGATCCCAAAGACTCTACTAGCTTAAAAGTTGACATTCCTGATTACACTACCACCTTAAAACCAGATCTCAAACCTAGAGGAAAGCTGAGAATTGGTGTCATTAAAGAAACCTTTGGTGAAGGTTTAGATTCTGCTGTTGAACAAGCTGTTACCAAAGCGTTGAATCAACTACAAAATTTGGGAGCAGAAATCCATGTTATTTCCACTCCCAGGTTTCGCGATGGCTTATCTAGCTATTATATTATTGCGCCTTCTGAAGCGTCAGCAAACCTAGCTCGTTATGATGGCGTTAAGTATGGCTATCGCGCACCAGAAGCAGACAACCTTTTGTCGATGTACGCTCGTACCCGTGCTCAAGGTTTTGGTGCAGAAGTCAAACGTCGGATTATGATCGGAACTTATGCCCTTTCTGCTGGTTATTACGATGCCTACTATCTAAAAGCGCAAAAAGTCCGCACTCTTATCAAGCAAGACTTTGAAAACGCATTTGAAGAGGTAGATATATTAGTTTGTCCCACTGCTCCCACAACAGCTTTCAAAGCGGGTGAAAAAATAACTGACCCCTTGAGCATGTACTTAATTGACTTGTTAACAATTCCTGTCAATCTTGCAGGTTTACCAGCCATAAGCATACCGTGCGGTTTTGACAATAATGGTTTGCCAATTGGTTTGCAGCTTATTGGTAAAGTCCTCCGAGAAGACTTACTTTTTCAAGTCGCTTACGCTTACGAACAATCAACTAACTGGCATTTACGCATACCAGAAGTAAAGTGAACGAGGCAATGGGCATGGGGCACCCCTGCGGGGAAGTCAAAAGTCAAAAGTCAAAAGTCAAAACTGGGTAAGATTTGTCTTTTTTTCTCCCCTGCTCAAGAGCTCCCCTGCTCCCTACTACCTGCTCAAGAGCTCCCCTGCTCCCTACTACCTGCTCCCCTGCTCCCTGCTCCCTGCTCCCTGCTCCCTCTTAACAGAGTATGTAACTTGCTTAACACCGCCAACGGCTCCTAAAGGTTTTGGCTCCTGTTTGTTTTCAGAAACAAGTACAGCGCCAGCGTTACCGGAACGGATAGTCAAATCTTTCTGTGCTGTCCAGGTTTTCTGTTCTCCCTTATTTAAAATTCCCTCAAATACGGTTTTGCCATCTGATTTGATTCGCACCCATGATTTGTCTTGTAATTTGAGAGTTACTTCTACTGATGAAGCGTTCTGTGTTGCTGGTGATGCCGTTGGAGTTGGCGTTGCGGAGAAAAGTTGGGTGCTTTTTTGACCAGTGTTAATTGCAGATGCAAGCGGGGTAGAGAGTGTTTTGGGTTTAGAAGCGCTTGGGGAAAATTGCTTCTGATTACGAGATTCTACTGTGCTGTGTGGATTGAGTATATAAAATAGTCCGAAGATGGCCCCAGCTAGTACTAGAATATAGGGTATAATAAGGGGAATATATATATTTGGTCTTTTATCTGTGTTCTGTTGGTCTTGATGTAATTCTGGAGGGGTAAAAGTAATCGCAAACCTTTGTGCTAAAGCACTACCATCTATTCCTACAGCATCTCCATAACGACGGATAAATCCTTGGACATAAACAGGCTCCGGCAAATCCTCAAATCGTTCTTCATCTAAAGCTTGCAAAAAAGCTGGGCGAATGCGTGTGTTAGCAGCTATTTCTTCTATACGCATTGCCTTCTCTTGCCTTATTTGCCGTAACTGTGCAACTATTTCTTTTAATTGCTCTTGTTGAGTCTTGTCCAATAGCACCACTGTGATTCTCCTAGATTTATATCAAGCGTTTTATTTTCGATAAAGAAACTAGTTGTATAAATTGTGCGTTTAGTCAATGATTATCTAAACTTATTGTAATTCATGTTCCAATATAGAATTTGTATTTTCGATGAAGTAAAAGCTAGTGTATTAGTCTATTATTACTGTATTTAAAAATACTTGCATGAATACAACCGACCTGCAACACCCAATAAGGTTGTTGTTCTTGCTGCTAGGCTGGGGCGGAGTGATTGTAGCACTAACCTACACCGCCATATGTGTATTTCTTTTCTTGCAGCAAACGAGATACATCTTTTTTCCATCTTCAATTATTGAAACAACACCACAAGCTTTTAATCTCTCTTACGAAGATGTGTGGATATCTGTTCCCGTAAAACCAGGCAAAGTAGAATATATTCATGGCTGGTGGATAAAAGCAAAACAGTCCGATGCTAATGTTTTGCTATATTTCCACGGAAATAACATGAATATTGGTGCAAATGTTGCCCATGCAAACCGGTTTCATCAATCAGGGTTTTCGGTTTTACTGATTGATTACCGTGGTTATGGTCGTAGTAAAGGTCGTTTTCCCAATGAAAAACGAGTTTATCAGGATGCGGCTACAGCTTGGAATTATTTAGTCAACCAGAGGAAAATTCCTCCAGATAAAATTTTTATATATGGGCATTCTTTAGGAGGTGCTATAGCCATCGATTTAGCGCTCCAATACCCTAAAGCTGCTGGATTGATTGTTGAAGGTTCTTTTACATCAATCAAACATTTAGTTGCATCTCGGAACCTTTTTTCGATGTTTCCAGTCAATTTGATCCTGACACAGCGCTTTGAATCGATTAAGAAGGTTCCTAATTTAAAGGTGCCAGTTTTATTCATTCATGGTACTGATGATCTCACCGTGCCAGCTTTTATGAGCCAAGATTTGTATGCTGCGGCTCCTAATACAAAAAAGTTGCTTTTGGTTTCGGGAGCAGGACATAACAACGTAGCAGAAATTGCTCGTTGTGAATATTTCCAAGCAGTTCAATCTTTTGTAAATCTTATTTTAATCTCCCACACAAATTAAAAACAGTTATCGGTTATCAGTTACCAGTTATCACAGCACCATAGCCTTTGATAACTGATAACTGTTGACTGTTCACTGTTTAGTTTACCTAAACCTAATTTTATGAAGACTATGTACGCTTTATCGATTACTGATGGAATTACTATGGAAATTTCTCAAGATGAATTGCGATCGCTCTTAGGTGAAATAGAAACACAACTACATCAAAGTAAAGTTTATCGTCACGCGCTGGCTACTATACAAAAATTACTGGGTTCTTCTTCTGAACAAGCCAGCGGTTTATTTAAAGCTGTTGGTAGAGAAGCAATCAGTTTAGTATTTCAGCAACTTCTTCAAAAACATCAAGAAGTTGGAGAAAATAACCAACAAAAAGATGACAATAGCCAAACCTCTGATTCAACTGATTTGCATCAGTGCTTGACTATTGTACAATCAACCGAAAAACCTACTCCCACAACTACTAACAAAGCCGAGTTGTTAGCTGAGCCTAATGAGGTGAAAAATACCGCCGTTCAAAAAAACAGCCCCTCAGCTAGAAAACCAATGAAATGGCTTAGCACGTTCAATAAAAAACAGAGCCCAGTTGAACAAACTTTGCCAACACCAGGCAAAAAACGGTCAGAAGCTCTACGTCAAATTGGCGAAGAATTACGGCGAACTCGCGAATTCCACAATATTTCTCTTCAAGACTTAAACGCTTACACTCACATACAAATTCCTTACCTGGAAGCTGTGGAAAATGGGAATTGGGAATTATTGCCAGAAGAAGTTTTTGTGCGTGGCTATATCCGTGCGATGGGTAATGCTTTAGGACTTAATGGTACAGCTTTAGCGACTTCCTTACCAGAACCTGAACCCATAAAAACAGTTTTGCCTCCTAGTTATAAATCTAACAAGAGTTTCGCTTCAGGATTGGGGTTACGTCCTATACATCTCTATTTAGGTTACACAACTCTTATGGCTGGTGCTATTGGAGGATTATCAATGCTGAATCATCATCTAGAAGCGTCTGCCCCATCTTCCTCACCATTCACTCAGTCATTACAAGATCAAAAACCAACTACAAAACCAAAAACACAGTCTAATCCTAAAGGTGTCGTTGTCGGTTCAGATATTTCTCCACCAGAATCTCTTTAACTATTTCGTCAGCCTTCTATTGATCGCACACCCTGCCGTAGTTTAATTTTTACTATGTAAAATTTTATTAAACAGCTTTATTGGTTTGTAGTTGCGCTTTAGCGCCAAGACAGCTCAACTACAAACCAATAAAGTGCCGAGTTTCAAAATTCCCTTTTTGTCGAATACGGAATTCAGAACAAAGAACGTGTGGTAATACATAAAACAGGAGTCAGGAGACAGAATTCAGGAGTCAGAATACACCACCCATAAAGGGATGGTGTTTTAAGAAAAGTTTCAACCCTTGTCTCGTCGACAAGGGACGAGGTTTTAACCAACATTTATTCTGACTCCTGTCTCCTGACTTCTGAATTCTGCTTGATAAAACAGTAAGTCCAAAGGGTGTAACATGGTATCTTGGCATCGGTGGCTTCCCTTAAGTTTGCTCCCATTAGTTATAACTGGATGCGGCAACAGTGCGAAATCACCAGAAGAGATTAACAAGATAGCTACGGAGAGTGTAATTCTCATCAATTACAAAAATCAACCAGGGCATGGTACAGCATTTTTTGTCACTGGAGAAGACAAGGAGGTTTGTACTCTACTCACAGTGCGTCACGTGGTGCCACCTGGTATTAAAGTCCAACTGCAAACGCAGGATCAAAAAATTTGGGAACCTGCTGATATCAAACGCTTCCCTAACCAAGATTTAGCAGTTGTTACATTCAAACCTGAAAGTGGAACTTGCCCTTATCAAGCCCTTAGCTTAGGTAATTCTGACAAAGTAGGATTGGGACAAAGTATTTATATCACAGGTTTTCCTGGTACTGGAACAAAACAACAGTTTAGTATTGGATCTGTGTCATTAATTGATAACCAAATCGAAGGCTATGGCATTTCTTACACTGCAATCACCGCAGCAGGGATGAGTGGTAGCCCTGTAATAAATGCGCTGGGTGAAGTTATTGCAGTACATGGGCGTACTGATGTGGAATTGATTACAGAAGCTAAACGCAAAGGTGAACAACCTCCACCACAACAGCAGTCTACAGGAGGTGTTACTAACCCAGCTTTTGGGGATGCAGTTGGCACTTTCAAATGGGGTATTCCTATCAATCTTTATCTAGAAAACGTCCAACGTCTCGCAAAGAAACAAGAAGAACCAGAAAACTTTTTTAATAAAGGCAATAGTTTGTTCGATTCCCAACGCTACGAAGAGGCTATAGCAGCATACGACAAAGCGATCGCCATCAAACCTGACTATGCTTATGCTTGGAATAATCGAGGCAATGCTCTAGGGGAGTTAAAACGGTACGAAGAGGCTATAGCAGCATACGACAAAGCGATCGCCATCAAACCTGACTATGCTGATGCTTGGTATAATCGAGGCGTTGCTCTAGGGGAGTTAAAACGCTACGAAGAGGCTATAGCGGCATACGACAAAGCGATCGCCATCAAACCTGACTATGCTTCTGCTTGGAATAATCGAGGCGTTGCTCTAGGGGAGTTAAAACGTTACGAAGAGGCTATAGCAGCATACGACAAAGCGATCGCCATCAAACCTGACTATGCTGATGCTTGGTATAATCGAGGCAATGCTCTAAGAGAGTTAAAACGCTACGAAGAGGCTATAGCAGCATACGACAAAGCGATCGCCATCAAACCTGACTATGCTTCTGCTTGGAATAATCGAGGCGTTGCTCTAGGGGAGTTAAAACGCTACGAAGAGGCTATAGCAGCATACGACAAAGCGATCGCCATCAAACCTGACTATGCTTCTGCTTGGAATAATCGAGGCGTTGCTCTAGGGGGGTTAAAACGCTACGAAGAGGCTATAGCAGCATACGACAAAGCGATCGCCATCAAACCTGACTATGCTTCTGCTTGGAATAATCGAGGCGCTGCTCTAGAGAATTTACAACGCTACGAAGAAGCTATAGCAGCATACGACAAGGCAATTCAATTTGATCCCAATTACCAAAAAGCAATTAATAATCGTAGGCAGTTGCTAATACGATTAGGGCGTTCTCAATAAGTGTGACGTTAAGTATCAGAAAAATACCTATTTTATTTTCCAACAGATGCTCCAGCTTGAAGATCGTCAGATGCTAATAAGCCCTCAACACTAACAAACGACGAGTTGGGAGTTTGACTAGTACCAGAACCTTGGTCAACCGTCGTACCATTTTGTATAGCCATAGTCATCCGTCGCAGGGAGTCGTAGCCGTCAGCACCTGGCTTAAGCGTCACTAATAGATTACAATTTTGGGGATCAAGCTTAGTGTGAACACAGATTACATCTTGTTTGGGTGTCTTGGGGTCAGTGCGATAACTGAATCTTAATAAACCATCTTGGCGGAAGCCTTCCAAACGTTTCGTTATCTCGTCGCATCGTGTCCGGGTATCCCAGCCATCACCAAAGCTGTTGACCATCCTCAACCAAGGTTTTACTTCCTTATCATTACGATACATCACTGTCCATACCTCTCCTCCCTTTTGGGTATCAAGTTGTAAGGTACAGGAAAAGCGAGTTTGCCGAAATAGTTCAGGAGTCCAATTCCGAAACCAATCAGTGCTGAAGCTAGCGATCGCTATTAACAAGCCAAGCAAGCCTATGATCAGGTTTGATGTACGAAGCCAACCCTGTTTTTTAGAAGACATGCTAAGTGTCCTGAAAAAAATATGTATTTATTTTACCGCAAACCAAAAAGTCTTTCAAAAGGGGCGAAAGTCCTCATTTTAACGAGAACCCTGATTTGCAAGTCGAGGATATTCGTGCCTGCTTGCAATACGCGATCGCGCTGTTGCTCGTAAAATGAGGTAAAGACGCATTCACAATTTAACGCTGCAATGGCTTTCTGTTGAGGTAAAAACTATGAATATCCAATTGCAAGAGGAATACGAACAATTTATACAAACCCAAATCGCTACAGGTAGATATGAAAATGCTGAAGATGTGATCATTAAAGCATTGAAGTTGCTGGAGGAATGGGAGAAAGGTTATCAGGAATGGGAAGAAGAAACTAGGAAAAAACTAGTAGCAGGGCTAGCTTCTATCGAACGTGGAGATGTAGTACATGGTCAAGTGGTGATGGCGCGACTGGAAGAAAAATTACGCAAGGCTCGTGAAAATCAAGGATAATGGAATATTTTATTGCCAAGGAAGCAAGCCTTGATTTAGATGAGATTCTAGATTATTTTCTCGTTCGTAATATCAATGCTGGGGAAAGATTTATTCGAGAATTTAACAAGAAGTGCCAGAACATAGCCCAATTCCCGAATATAGGACGAAGTTACGCCAAGTTTGACTCACGCCTGAGAGGAATACCTTTGAATGGCTACATTATTTTTTATCGAGTTTTTGAAGATAATATTGTGATTGTGCGCGTAGTTAGCGGTTATCGGGATTTAGAATCTATATTTACAGATGTGGACAATGAGTAAATTTTTGAGTAGTCAGAAAAGTTTGGTTTTTTGAGACAAAAACCCTGCTTAGGCGTACTTCTTGGTTATTGTTTGTACTTGTGAGTTAGCGCTAAAGCGCAACTACGAACCAAAATGCGGTACTAAGTGAGAACTAAATTATCGCGGTGAACGACGGTTTCTACACCTTCGTAACCTAAAACAGCAGAAATTTCACGGGAATGACGACCACGAATTTTTTGCAGATCGCTGCTACTGTAGTTCACGAGTCCTCTGGCTATTTCGTTACCGTTTTTGTCGCACAATTGGACTGCTTCTTGGGGATCAAATTCTCCTTCAACTGTGATAATACCAGCAGCTAATAATGATCTACCAGCCTCAGAAATAGCTTTTACTGCTCCCTCATCTAAATACAATTTTCCTACAGGCAATAAACCATAGGCGATCCAACGTTTTCGGGCAGAAGTTGGTTCTGGTTTTGGTTCAAAGCGAGTGCCTATAGGTTCTCCTTGTAAAATTTTTTCTATATTGCCTGGGTATTTTCCTTCTGTAATTACAGTCCGAACACCTGCGGCTGTGGCAATTCGGGCTGCGGAAATTTTTGTTAACATACCGCCAGTACCCCACCCAGAACCTTGAGTACCGGTTTGTACTTGTAGTTCAGCTAATTCTTTAATGCTATTCACAAGAGTAATTGGTTGGGCATCTGGTACAGAACGAGGATCCGCTGAGTAAAGTCGATCCACATCCGTAAGCAAAAATAACCAATCTGCTTCTACTAGGCTGGCAACTAAAGCTGATAAGGTGTCGTTGTCGCCAAATTTCAGTTCTTCTACTGCTACCGTATCATTTTCATTCACCACAGGGATAACTCCTAGGGCGAGTAATTCTTTGAAGGTGTTGTAAACGTTGAGATAGTGGCTGCGCTGCACTAAGTCGGTACGGGTAAGCAAAACTTGGGCTATTGGCTGTTGGAGGGTGGAAAATAAATCGTCATACACCCGCATTAATCTACCTTGTCCTACTGCGGCTACTGCTTGTTTGAGTGCGATCGCCTTCGGGCGTTCCGTTAAGCCCAATCGCCCACAACCAACTCCCACCGCACCAGAGGAAACCAAAATCACCTGATGACCAAGATGGCGGAGGTTTGAGAGGGTTTCTGCTAATGTAGCAATAGTGGAAAGTGCTAACTGTCCTGTTTCTGGTCGAGTCAGGCTAGAAGTACCAATTTTGACGACTATTGTTTGAGACATTGTTTAATAAAAGAATTCAGGAGTCAGGAGTCAGGAGTCAGGAGAAAGAATGAGGGGAGCTTCCTCAATATTTGAATTTATCATTTCGTAGTGCGAGCATCTTGCTCGCTGATCGCGGTGGGTGAGCCTTCCGGCTCGGACTTCTTGTGAAAAATTTGGGTGTTCCTAGAATGAACGTATAAATTTTGTCTTACTTGTGGATGAATAAAGGGGCGAAATTAATTCTGAATTCTGACTCCTGTCTCCTGACTCCTTCTTTAACATAAAGCGCCAACCTTCTATAAATTGAAGGTTGACGCTTTACAAATTTATATGTACTTGTTATTTGCTTGGGTCTTTATTTTGCTTGACCCCATGTTATTTATACTTACAATAATCTCAGACTTTTGAATCAATCGAATTATTTTTAATCTTTTCTTAACCTTTACTTTCCTAGCTTTTTGTCAAGCTTTGTGAACCTTCGTTTCTTAGGAGTAATAGAAGCGCCTAAAATTTCGGACGCCCAAACTTCAAAGTTCCGTATAGGGTGAGAACGAAGAGCTACGTCTGGGTGCATGATAGGTTCGACCAATATTGTAAACATGCCCAGACGGTTACCGGCTATGATATCTGTAAATAAGCGATCGCCCACCATAGCGACTTGATTTACTGGCAGGTTCATCATTTTTAGTGCTGCCCTTAGTTTACGACGGGATGGTTTTGCAGCACCTAAGAAGTAAGGTAAGTTAAGAGAGCGGGCAATTCCACCGATACGAGCTTCACTCAAGTTATTACTTACTAACCAAAGCTCTGTACAAGAGCGGATTTCTTCTACCCATTGTCGCAATTCAACCGAAGCCGATGCTACTCTTACTGGTACTAAAGTTTCATCCACATCTAACACCAGCCCTTTGAGTTCGTATTTTTTTATAATCTCTGGTGTAAGGTTCAACACTGAACCCTCCAAAATCAAGTCAGGCTGTAAGATATTGTTCCATCCCATGGTCAATTATTCGGAGAATGTGACATTCCCCAGACTCAAGTCAAGGGGATTGTTAAGACTTTTGCACTGCCTTCGTCAGAATAGTTAAAAATTTCTGCTAAAAGTCCGTGCTCGTCGAAAAGTTCAAAATTCTTTGCGCCACATCAAAATTCTAATTTTTAATCGTGGCTTTTGAATTTCTGTTTTTATTCGACTTCATTAAACAAATGCTCTTCTAACAGAGGCTGCACTTGACGAAACTCTTCTGGAGAGAGTAACTCTGGCTTACCTGATTTTGATATTCTGGCAAAGAATAGCAGGGGATCGAGGGGAGTGTAAATTGCATACTCTTGTTCTTCATGATAAAAGCTGGCTAGTAGCTGTAATTGCTCTGGCTCTAAATCAGCCCCTTCATCTTCAATTTCTAGGGTAAAAAGCTCTGATTCCTCTACTGGGGGTAACTCTCCAGCAACTGTTAGGGCATAAGCTGTATTATTAAGGATTAAGTTTTGTTCCGATAGCACGGCTTGGGCTATGCCAAAAATTTGGTCAATTACCGCATCATCTTCTACCAGAATAGCTTCTTCTTCTTCTTCCTCACCTTGCCAAGCAAAAATTTCTACAGGTGAATCAACAGGCAGAAGCAAAACGTATTCTTGTTCATCGACTGATAGCGAATGCTCAATGTAACATTCAAGTGTTCGTCCTTTATCATCCGTCAAGGTGATGGAACCTGCATGAGCATTATCATTTTCTTCGGGAAATTGAGGGGAAAACATAGCCGTCTTATGGGACTTTATAATTGCCAGCAACTGTGGAGATGTATTAACCACCTATTAAGAGGTTGAAAACAGTCAAGTAACAGTAAATCTGGCTTAAACAGTTTCAGAATATCATGCTAAATACTAGCATTATTCAGTGTACCTAACTGGGACTTTTATACTTTGTCCGTCTTGCATCCAACCATTGTTGTAAAATTAGGGATGCCGCTTTACGGTCAATTAACTCTTTATTACGGGATGGTGAACGTTTTTCAGCGATTAGCAACTGTTCTGCTTGAAATGAAGTTAATCGCTCATCTACATATTCCACAGGCAGGTTAAGAATTTTAGCAAGTCGGTTTGCAAACTTTTGCACTTGTTTTGCCTGAAATCCCACTGAACCATTCATTGAATAAGGCAATCCAACAACTAGTAATTGGACTTGGCGCTCATTAACCAGTTGTCTTATGACTTCCACGTCTTTTTCGTGGGACGTGCGCTCAATTGTGGTGAGTCCGGTAGCAATCAAGCCAGTGCGATCGCATCCTGCTACGCCAATGCGCTTGCTACCTACATCTAAGCCCAAAGCAGAGACAAATTGCTTAGACTGCTGCTTCTCTTTAGAGTGGGTAGGAACAAGGCTAACTGGGGAAAACGTGGGCGAAGATGATTCATGTACCACATTTTCATTTATTCGTTCATGTGTTGATTCATCAACGCCGTTCTCTCGTGGAACCTTAGAGTTTCCTCCAAGATTAGGCTGTATCACTACACGATTATCTTCGCCTTGTTCCTTTTCAAAAATCACACTCTACTCCTGCTGTGCGTCAACTTGTTCAGGCTGACAAGAGGCTTCTAGCTTGCTGTTGTTTCGAGAAAATGCACTATTGGTTTCTTTTGATTGATTAGTTTGTAATACTCTATCTTTAGAAACCTGCTGGGTTTTTTGAATCCATGACATACCCCCTGGTATGGGTTTATGTGCTGGTTGTAAACCTTGTAGCACTTCAGGCAATTGCATTCCTTCTAAGGAAACAAATTTAGACTCTCGAACCTTGTGCCATACTGAGCGAGACATGATTAATGTATGTTCTATCCTACTCGCCCCTATTTGCTCTAAATATTCTTCTCCTTCTGGCTGATAGTCCGCCGAAGTCAAATGTAAAGCTTGTTGGGGAAAATCTTGAGCGATCCGAGCGAGTTGAGATAGTAACTCCGGATACAGCCAAGTGTAAGCAGGGTGAACTGTCAATACTGCAAGATATGGCTCTTGGCCTTTTCTATTCAGGGTAATCTGAAAATAGCCGATTGCGGCTTTGCGTTGGGGTTCAAACACGTAGCCGCTTACTACTTCTGTTTTGGTTACCCACTGCTTTATAGCATCAGTTATGGCCCCCGTCAGACTAGTTTTGAAGTCTTGCGTTTGGCGGTCAAATACCTGTCGCACTAGAGGAGGCATTGACGCAGTATCTAGTTGATACAACAATTGAGCGTCAGCATTACTAACGGGTAGTAAATTTGGTAAGTCTGGCTCTGAGCGTGCCAACTCAGCTAGCAAATCTGATTTAATTTCCCAGTACGTCATTTCTGCTAGGCGTTGAAATCCGTTTTGCCGATAAAGTGCCAGCGCATCTGTGTCATTGACGTTTACTTCCAATATCCACGTACGAGCCTCCAAAATTGACTCAAAGCAATGACGCAAAAGTTGTGAACCTACCCCAAGCTTTTCAACAGAACGATCTAGCACTACATTTTCAACTCGCCACGTGGTGCGTGTGCGGTTAAAGGGTGAAACTCTAATCATTCCTAGAAGGATACGACCTTGTTCTGCTACATAAGCGCAAAACCTGTATTTTAATGGGTTAGGGAACCAACTCAAAAATTTCAGTAAGCCATACCACTGGCGTAGCCATTGCATTTGCCGTGTAACAACACTAGCTCCCTTGGGGGTGTGAGCTGCAAATGACTCTTGATATAGGCGCTCAATTCCGTCTAAGTCACGATGTTGGACTTGTCGGATGATAACGCTGAGATTTCGGGAAAGTAATGAAGTCATTTTCATTCAAGCCGCCATTCAGCCTTAAGTAACTGGGATATAGAGGAGCTGATGCAATCATCTTAACGGCTTTGTGTACTCTGCCATTAAGTCTGAAGGGTGATTTTTATATGTTTTTTATAACCGATTTTTTAAAAAACTTAAAAGCAGATTGCTGAGAACGCCTATTTATGGTTTTCCTGAGACAATCTGCTTTAAGTCTCTATTCTATTTTATATTTAACATTTATTTTACAGTTTTGAGCCTTTAAACGGCTTGTCGTGAGGCTAACTTTTCAAAATGAGCTTGGGTCTGATGGAGGAGTTGCTCTCGACTATCCTCAACAGATTGTCTTAGGGGTGGAACCAGATTACGAGCCTGCAGCGCCATATGAACTTGTAGATGGGCAACGTATTCGCTGAAATCTTCACGTACTACGTCTGCACTCATTAATACATTGGATTCCATTGCCACTTTATTCTCCTTGCGACTATAATTTTCTTTACTAACTTACATTACTGAAAATTATCATAATGTTGCGTTTATATGTTTAACTCGCAATGAAGTTTAACACTGACAACTCTACTGCCCCACAATTTGTGTCAAGGAGTACTTCAAGAGTTTCAAATGACTTCTCGTGCTACTTAGGTCTGTAGGGTTGGTTTTCCAAAAAACTCGTTTCAAGTACTACAAAAGGTAGTCTTGAGAATGTCTATCATCTCACAAATCTCGTGGGTAACCCCTCCTTGTCCAAACCATTATTTTTGGCTTGACCTAATTAGTAAGCCTGACGTGCGAGAGCTAAATCTCGAATCAGTGGTACTTTTAAAGTAATGTAATCATTGATGGTACTAATTTCTTCGCTGCTTAGCAGTGTCTTGTTGTTTAGCTGAGTCAGTAACTGTTGGATAAGATCTGCATCACTAAACTTGAGAAGGGTAGTGCTTTGAGTGTCTTCGACTATTGACCAGAAGTGACGTAGTATTGAAGAATTCACAGTATGTACCTCCATAGGTGTTCGCTCATTCTTAGCCTTACACCATATTACTATATTCAAGATTCTAAAGAAAAGATTAATTTTTATCTTATTTAATCAAATAGATAGAAAACTAAATATTCATGTAAAGGTTTGTATAGAAACCGCAAAAATTAAATACTGTGGGCATAGGGCATAGGGCAATGGTGATCTACTTGCTCCTGTGCTCCTGTGCTCCTGTGCTCCCTGCTAAGAGATCCCTACTTACGTTCCGGATGCGCTGTTTGTTGTAACGAAGGAGTACCCATTTTGTTAATTACTGAGATCATTTGGTACAAACGACCTAGATCCCGTTGATTAAAGTACAAAACTAAGCGAGGTAGTCCAACAGTCTCATCTTGGGTTTCTTGGGGCAATGCTTGACTTTTCTCAATTTGCCCAGTGACCAGAATATCGCCAAAATCAGTATTAAGTTGGTCTAACTCAGCGTCTGATATATCAGACTTAAGGCGAATCACTAAGCGATCGCCCACGTAGCGGCTAGAGTGATAAACTTGATAAAAATCGGTGATGGCATTACAAGCAACATCAAGATTATCTGTCACAGTGTAAAGGCTAGTGTCTTCGGGACTTACCAAACCTTTTTGCACCAGTTGTTTATCAATGTATTCGCTCCAAGAGCGCCAGTAATCACCACCAGAGTGATCAATTAACACCACAGGAACTGGACCAAACTTACCAGTTTGACTTAAGGTCATGCACTCAAAAGCTTCATCTTGTGTGCCAAAGCCGCCGGGGAATAATGCTATAGCATCACTTTCTTTGACAAGAAACAATTTGCGTGTGAAAAAATACTTGAAGTGAATGAGCTTAGGATCTCCTTCAATAACTGGATTTGCCTGCTGCTCAAAAGGTAACTGAATATTTAAGCCAAAGGAATTTTCTCGCCCAGCACCTTCGTGCCCTGCCTGCATAATTCCGCCACCACCACCAGTCATGACCATAAATCCCAATTGAGTAATGCGACTCCCAAAGTTAAGCGCCAACTGGTATTCTGGGGTTTCTGGTGATAAGCGAGCCGAACCAAATATAGTTACTTTACGAACATGTCGGTAGCGATAAAAGAGCTGGAACCCTTGCTCCATATCTGTTAGAGTGGCCGACAATATCTTCCAATCGAGACGATCAATTTCACTATCAGCCAGATGCACTATGGTAGCTAGTGCCTGTTTGATAAATTGCTGCTGTTTTAACGTTGGTAAGCGATCAATTAATTCCGCGAGATCTGCTTGTAACGACTCTAAGGTGTCAAACGACGCATGGGAGTTCATGTCAACTGCCGCCAAAATGGCATTCTATTGTATCTAGATTTTTAGTCCACAGGTTTTTGACAATAAAAAGCACCTTTGCTTACAACTAAACTAAGGCGCTGCTGACGGCAGTCCTCGCCAACCTGTGCGAATTGCGGGAAAATTTTATCTAGGCCTTGGTTATGCCAAGCCTAGACTGTTATCGAAAAATCATCCCGTATCCATTCCTTTTTATGGGTAGGATTCAGCTTAACTCGTCAAGCAAAACCATTCACATCTACGTAAAGCCTGGGCGTTACTAAAATACACCTTAACCAACAAACTTAAAAAGTTGTATAGAGGGGAGAAACTTTCGCCTCCTGGTTTATTTACAAATATTAACCCCAGGCTTACGTAAAATGATTACTTTTGCTTAATTAGAGGGCTGAAGATGCTTTTCCAAAGTGCTAGCTAATGTGGTTTTCGGTACTGCACCGACCACCATATCAACTTTTTGCCCACCCTTAAAAATCATTAATGTGGGGATACTGCGAATACCGTACTGACTAGCAACATTAGGATTTTCATCAGTGTTGACTTTTACTACCTTGATTTGACCGTCGTACTGAGCGGCGATTTCATCTACAACGGGAGCAACCATCCGACAGGGTCCACACCAAGGTGCCCAGAAGTCAACTAAAACAGGAACTTCACTATCGAGTACTTCCTGCTGAAAGGTAGAGTCCGTAACTTGTGCCGCTGGTGACATGCCTACAAACCTTTGCCTATAACTATTTTTGAGTCTGCTGAAAATTCTACCATAGCAAAAACCCAATGCTTGAAAGACAAGCATATATATTTGCAAATAGCTTTACAATTTATTAACGATCATTGGGTATTAAGGAACCGCCCAAACTAAGTTCGGGCGGAGTGTGGTGTGAGGAGTGAACGGAAACATGCGTCTCCGCTATCTCTATTGTAGGTCACAGATACGACTTTTCCAGTATTTCTTAAAGAGTCTGGAAAAATTTCTTTGGTTAGGGCATGGGGCATGGGGCATGGGGCATGGGGCATGGGGCATCGGGCATGGGGCATCGGGCATTGGGGTTTTAGACTAAGACTAATTCCTGCTCCCCTGCTCAAGAGCTCCCTGCTCAAGAGCTCCCTGCTCCCTCTCCCCTACTTACCCATACCCAGTTGTTGGGCTTTTTGGTAAACTTTGCCCTCTGTTAGGAGGGAAGGAGCAATGACAATTTCGACTTGTTGCATTTCTTTAATGTTTTTAGCCCCTAAAGTCCCCATACTTGTCTTTAAAGCTCCTAAAAGGTTATGAGTCCCATCATCGAGTTGTGCTGGTCCTTTAAGAATTTGCTCAAGAGTGCCAGTGGTAGCAACACGAATGCGAGTACCACGAGGCAAAACCGGGCTAGGAGTTGCCATCCCCCAATGATAACCTCGTCCTGGAGCTTCTGCGGCTCTAGCAAAGGGAGAGCCAATCATCACGCCATCAGCGCCACAAGCAATGCATTTACAAATGTCTCCACCAGTGATTAAACCCCCATCAGCAATAACTGGTACATAATTACCAGTTTCCTGATGATAATCGTCCCGTGCTGCAGCACAATCGGCGACTGCGGTTGCTTGTGGAACACCCACACCCAATACCCCGCGAGATGTACAAGCTGCACCTGGACCAATTCCCACTAGTATCGCAGCAGCTCCAGCTTTCATTAAATTTAAAGCCACCTCATAAGTCACGCAATTTCCCAAAACGACGGGAATTGGCATATCTCGGCAAAATTGTGCTAAGTCCAATGGCGTGATAGACTCAGGTGACAAATATGCTGTAGAAACTACTGTCGCTTGCACAAAAAATAAATCTGCCCCGGCTTTTGCTACAACTGATCCGTATTTGCTTGACGCCGCTGGGGTAGCACTTACCGCAGCAATCCCGCCAAGTTGTTTAATTTCCTGAATCCGTTGCGCAATTAAATCTGGTTTTATCGGTTCTGCATAAAGTTCTTGCATAAGAGGAACAAATTCCTCTTTTCCTACTGCTGCAATACGTTCTAATATAGGAGCAGGTTCAGCATAGCGAGTTTGGATACCTTCTAAGTTAAGAACACCCAATGCTCCCAACTGTGACAATTGCACAGCCATACGAACATCTACAACACTATCCATTGCACTGGCAATAATTGGGATTTCTCTCTCAATATTGCCAATACGCCATTTAGTATCAGCCAAACTTGGATCTAGTGTCCTATTACCAGGGACTAGAGCAATTTCGTCTATTCCGTAGGCTCTTCTAGCTGTCTTTTTGCACCCAATTTGAATATCCACGCTATTGTTCCCAAATCTGTTTAAGCTAGGTTATCAAATTGTGGAAGAGATTGGGAGCGGTTTTGAGCAACAAAGCCCATATTAACTGAATCGTTCAGCGCAAAATCTATCTATTGGGGGAGGAAGAGGGGGCTCTTAGCAGGGGGCAGGGGAAGCAGGGGGAGCAGGGGGAGATCTTGAGGCAGGGGAGGCAGGGGAGGAGAAATAAAGCTACCATCTAAAATAGGGAAAAACCTCACATTATAAGAGTTCTTTATTTTTACTTTTGCCTTGTTGTACAAGTTGAAGATTCAACAGGTTGAGCCCAGGATTGGTGATTCTGTATTAAGTATTGGGAAAGAACTTTTCCCCAGTCCCCAATCCCCAGTCCCCAATCCCCAATCCCCAGTCCCCAATCCCCAGTCCCCAATCCCCAATCCCCAATCCCCAGTCCCCAATCCCCAATCCCTTTTTTTATTGAAGCCTTGATCCAGTCTGAAACTTTAGAACTACTAGAATGGCATCGCCTTTGCCAGCATCTATCTACCTTTGCAGCAACTAAGCTGGGGGTAATTGCAGCAAGTCAACTACATATTTGTAACTCTCAATCAGAAAGTGAGCAGTTATTAGCGCAAACTAAGGAAGTTTATGAGTTAGAAAGCCGTCTGACTTCTGGATTGTCGTTTGACGGAATCCAAGATATTGGCGATTCGTTAGAGCGAGCAGAACGCCAAGGTGTTTTGGCAGCCGATGAACTGTTGGCGATCGCCACTACTCTCGCTGGTACAAGAAATCTACGCCGTGTTATTGATAACCAAAGCGATTTGGTCATCTTGAATGAGCTAGTTGCCGATTTACGGACTTATCCGGAACTAGAGCAAGAAATCCATCGCTGTATTGATGAGAGAGCCAAAATTACTGACCGTGCTAGCCAAAAACTCAGCGAAATCCGTATTGGGCTTCGGCAGTTACGTAGTCAAATAACTCAAAAATTACACAATATTTTACAGGCAAAAGCAGGCGCAGTTCAAGAACAGTTAATTACTCAACGAGGCGATCGCTTTGTAATTCCTGTGAAAGCGCCGCAAAAAGATGCTATCCCTGGTATTGTACACGATACATCTACTAGCGGTGCAACGCTCTATATAGAACCAAATTCTGTCGTACCATTAGGAAATCAACTACGACAACTCTTAAGGAAAGAGCAAGTCGAAGAAGAAGCTATTCGCCGCGCTTTAACAGAGCAAGTAGCGGAAGTAGTACTTGACTTAGAAAGATTGTTAGCGATCACCACAGCTTTGGATCTGGCAACTGCTAAGGCGCGTTATAGTTTATGGCTAGGAGCAAACCCTCCACGATTTATTAACCGCGAGGAAAACGAGAGCATTACTTTAAGGCAGTTGCGTCATCCACTCCTAGTATGGCAACATCAGCATGAACAAGGACCACAAGTGGTTCCTGTAGATTTGCTGATTCAGCCTCATATACGAGTAGTCACAATCACTGGACCAAACACTGGAGGTAAGACTGTAACTCTCAAAACTTTGGGATTAGCAGCATTAATGGCAAAAGTGGGTTTATTTGTTCCTGCTCGCGAACCAGTAGAATTACCTTGGTTTAACCAAGTGTTAGCAGATATTGGGGATGAACAATCCTTACAGCAAAGTTTATCAACATTTTCAGGGCATATCCGTCGTATTAGTCGAATTTTGGATGCTTTAGACTCAGAAAATGAGAATTTTGTCGCTGATTGCTCTTTAGTACTACTTGATGAAGTAGGGGCAGGAACAGATCCAGCCGAGGGTAGTGCTTTGGCGATCGCGCTGCTGCAATATTTATCTGTTCATGCCCAGCTAACTATGGCAACCACTCACTTTGGTGAATTGAAAGCTCTAAAATATCAAGATGAGCGGTTTGAAAATGCCTCTGTAGAGTTTGACGAAAGTACCCTTTCTCCTACATACCGTTTGCTATGGGGAATTCCTGGACGTTCCAACGCTTTGGCAATTGCTAGTCGCTTAGGACTAAAACAAGAAGTTGTGGAACAAGCAAAAACCCACATAGGAGGAGGAACAGACGAAGTAAACCAAGTGATTGCTGGGTTGGAAGCACAACGTCGTAGCCAAGAAGCTAAAGCTGCACAAGCACAAGATTTGTTACGTCAAGCCGAGAAATTCTACAAAGAAGTATCAGCAAAAGCCGTAGCATTACAGGAAAGAGAACAATCACTAAGAGCTTCACAAGAGTTAGCAGTCCAACAGGCAATATCTCAAGCAAGAAGTGAAATTGCTCAAGTCATTCGACGGTTACAACAAGGTACACCGACTGCCCAAGATGCTCAGCAAGCTACCAATGCTTTAAATAAAATCGCCGAAAAATTTATACCACCGCCACCACCAAAACAAAAAACAGGGTTTGTTCCCAAAGTAGGCGATCGCGTCCGTGTCCCAAAATTAGGGCAAACAGCAGAAGTCTTAACCGTTGCTGATGAAGATGGTGAATTAACCGTCCGCTTTGGGTTAATGAAAATGAAAGTGCTACTGGAAGATGTAGAATCCTTGGATGGTCAAAAAGCTGAACCAGTAGTAAAAGAAACCCGCACAACTAGATCTGAACCGAAGAACCTTGCTCCAGCAGTAACCCCAGCAATTCGTACATCTCAAAATACGGTAGATTTGCGGGGACGCCGAGTTGCTGATTCGGAATTGATTATAGATAAAGCAATATCGGAAGCAACAGGACCAATATGGATTATCCATGGTCATGGTACGGGTAAGTTACGACAAGGTGTTCACGCCTTTTTGCACCAGCACCCAAGAGTTAGCCATTTTGAACCAGCAGAACAAGCTGATGGAGGTACTGGTGTAACTATTGCACATATTAAATGAGGGCATGGGGCTCTTAAACAGTGAACAGTAAACAGTTATCAGTGTTCAGGGCGTATAGTGCAGCGTTTCGCATTCCGATAAACACAATACTCTTGACTGATAACTGACAACTGATAACTGATAACTGTTTAAGAGCCCCATTGCCCATAAATCTATACAAAAATTAAATCAGTTTGCCTGCTATAGTTTAAATTGAACAAGCAGCATGGTATTAAAATAATTAACGCCATTAATCAGACTTAATACTGTTTTCAAAATAAGTTTTCGTCATAAAGTTAAGACAAATAGCTTTGCTGTTCACCAACAAATGATAAAGGCTGTAGATACGTAGCTGCTTATTTGCGGGATTTTCCCTACTGTAGGGCGTATCAGCTCGCGGAGCGTCGGGAAACCAATCGGTGGTTTCAAAAGTCTGGTTTCAAAATAGGTAACAGCAACAGCCCTTACCAGCCTGATCACCTATGCTAAAAGCTATGTCCTCTGCCGCCAATTCACCCACTCCAATTTCCCAGTGGGATGATTTAACGAAGATCCCAGCTCCAAACGCAGTTCAGTGGGACAATATCAAAACCCAATTGGACTTAGTGTTGTTGGCGCTAGAAACGTTGACTGACATTGGCTCTGAAGCAATGCTACAAGCAGCAATTGACCTCAATTTAGAGTCAAAAGTGCCAGACCGTGTAGCGCTATGGCGACTGCGCCAGTCAAATCCTCTGCGTAAAGGTCAAGGAGGGCGAAAGAAACTCGATGTAGAAGAGGCGCGATCGCTTGTACTCATCATTTGCTACCTTGCCAAACAGCACCAAGAATTGATCCGCCGTGCTGTTGGGTTATTAGAACAGATGACGGAAAACAATCGTGAACCTCATCAAGCTGCAACACTTGGAGATTACATTGATGCTTTCTGCAACACCTACCAAGAACGGATGGAAGAGGACGCAACAATCTCTACGGATGAATTGACTCACCTGGCACTAAAACTGCTAATAGATCTGCTTTTTTACAGTGGTCCAGGTGGACACCGCCGTCTTTGGCTAGCACTCATCGACCGTTCAACTAAATTTTAGATTTTAGATTCGTAGATCCAAAATCCAAAAATATATTCTGCTTGCAGTTCTTGCCATGCCTATATCAAATCACGTGATTCGTCGGTATACACCGCCCACTTGCTCATTAGAAATCTTGGCGCAAAAGTCTGGGCTATCTCGCTGGATGGGAAAATCTGTCCTGAAGCAGCTTCAGTTTGAGCTTCGCTTTGACGATCCACAGCTACCAGAAGAACAAAGGATCACAATACGAGGCGAACACGATCAGCTTGAAGCTTTATATACAGCGGTAACAAACTACGTTCAACAATTACTTGAGCAGTCACCCGAAAGTTTATGGGGGGGTTTGTCGAAACCAACATACTTAAACAACACAGTTGATGGTTCTCAAACACAACCATTTAACACCTACACTGAACCACCTACCGCTATCGGTCCTTTTAGCACAAAAATACCAGAGACAGAGATACGAATCCAACCGAGTCATTATTTAACGCACAAGCTTTTTTTCGGTTCCTTAGCAAATGAAACATCTGGACAAGAAATTCAGCTATCTTTACTACAATTATTTGATTTAGCAAGTGCTCTAGACGAATACTCATCTGAATCCTTAGCATTACCAGCTATCAACAGCCAAAGAGCTAGCTCTGGCTTCCCTGCTTGGGCACCTGTTGCAGCAGTGCTAGTGTTGGCGGCAGGTTTAACACCAATCACTTGGCAATATGCACAAAATGCTAGGCTGAAGCAACAGACGGCAAAAAAATCGACTTCGCTACCAGAGAAAATAGCTGTAGCACCATCGCCTTCACTGAATTTGCTACCAATACCAACGTTATCAGCATCTCCAGCGCTGACACCTCCGGATAGTATACTATCGCAGCCAAATACATCTGTGCCTTTGCCTGGCACTCCTTTACCTCCACCACCTTCCACTTTGCCAACAACGTCTTCCAAAACTAGTCTTCCCTTAACTGCACAAATATCCCCCAATTCCACTCTTGCCAAAGGCTCAATACCATCTGCTGGAAGCACACTGAAAATACCAGGAACCACAACGTTTCCAAGTCTTTCAGTTCCCAAGAACACAGCACCCCTCACCCTAGAAACCCCACAAATTTCTTTGATACCTACTTCCAAAAAGAATGGTACTGGGTTAAGTTCTAAGGAAAACTCACAAATTTCTCTGTTACCTACTTTAAAGAACAATGGTACTGGGTCAGTGTCTAACCAAGGAATTTCTTCCAACGGGATACCACCATTAAACAGTAATGGCAGCACCTATCCTGGTGAGCCAACAACAGACGCGCGATCGCTGAATACCATACCTAGTAATTTAAGAAGTCCTTCTGGCATTAACCCCACTAAGTACCAGCAAAGTGCTAAAGAGGGTTCATTACTTGCAAGACTCAGAGCAATGCGCCGCAATGCCTCTACAGAGGTTGCTGCTAATAATGGTACACTGTTCGACACAGCCCAAGTGGCTCAAGCTAGAGACTACTTTAAACAACACTGGAAACCACCGGCAGACTTAAAGCAAACAATACAGTACAGTTTGTTAATAGGTGTTGACGGTACAATTGAGCAAATTTTGCCTCTGGGAAAAGCAGCAAGAGACTACATTGATCGTTCTGGAATACCTTTAATTGGGGAACCGTTTGTGTCTCCAAATAAAAATGGGCAAGCTGTTATCATCCGTGCTGTCTTAAGTCCTGATGGAAAAGTACAGACATTTCCAGAGACGAAATAAACTTGTAACTGCTCAAGGATCTGGGGAATCGTTCATTGACAAGCTTCAGATTGAGCAAAATCGTTCTTGTTGTGGTAGTCCACCCTGATTTATTGAGCGGTTACAAATAAACAGATATTTATAGGCATTGACCTGTGTTGACAATCTAGATTGCCCACTACACTTTTTGCGCTTCACCTGAGCGCGTAAAGCGAATCTCAATCCGGCGTCTTTCAACTTCTGGCTGACGTTTCTGTGGAATCGGGGCAAACCCCGCATTTGGTGGTAATATTAGTTGTGCAGCTGAATAAGCTCGGAACTTAATTCCCCGCATTCTACCCTGTTGCTGCTGTATTTTTAGCAGTTCCTTTACTACTGCGAGGGAACGCATCAAACCTAAATCAGCATTTGAGCCAGCTTTGAGAATGCTTACTGAACCTTGGCGACTAGCTGCTGCTTCTAAATTAGTGTCTAAATTGCTGGCTGCACTACCAACAAGTTGTCCATCAGTGTGACCAATAACTTCAACTGTGTCTATTGTGTACTCCTTTGTGTTTTTTTCAATTGCACGCACAATTTTATTATTGATATAATTCGACATTTCTGGAGAAATTACTGCACTTCCTGGAGCAAATCTATGCTCTTCATCTGAAATAGCGATATATGGTGGTGGACCCGTCTTTTTCATTTGGGGTGTTGCATATCTAATATTAGCTATGAAAAGTAGTAGTAACAGTATCATGAAAGCATTGGACATTAAATCTGTAAAAGCTGTCCAGATATTTAACTCCTCATAGTAATCAGTATTTCTTGAACGGCGTGCCATGATATTAAATTTAAAATTTCAATAATCTAAACTCAATAAATTACAGTTTTTTCCCTTGCTTTTCTATTTCCGGTGTCAGCTTATCAATCTCATTCCTTGTGTTATTTAAATTTTGACTCAGTTTCTGTAATTCACTAATTAATGTTTTTAGTCCTTGCTGATTGATATTTGTTTGTTTAGCCATTTCTTTAGAGATTAGGCTACTCATATTTTGATACTCTTCACTTATTGTAATCAAGCGTTCACCTAAAGAATCAATTGATAAATTCATCTGCAATGTCTGATTTTTCTCTACTTCTACTAACTGCTTAAGAATAGTTTCTACTTTGCTTAAACTATCTGATTTCTTCGTGATTTCTTCTTCTAATTGCTTAAGTTTTTCAATTGCTTTTGAGAAGCTTTGAGCGCCTTGATTGAGTTTGGGAATAATTTCGCCGAGATAATTTTGATTGTCTCGATGCAAGCTTAAAACTTCAATAGAAGTTTGATTAACCGTTTTAATATCTATTCCTAATGTAGTTATTTCTTGACTGCAACGCTGAATTTCAATTATTGCTGTTTCAATCAATTGAGTAGTTTTAGCTAAACTTTCAGCAGACTGGGAAAATTTACCTTGTATAACAGTCAAATCAGCAATTGTTGCTGATAATTTATGAGGAAATTGGCTTTTTTCAAAAATTTCAGCAGACTCTTTAAAGATATAAGAGCTTCTATCCATTTCTGTAATGGTATGCTTAAATTCATTAGCAGCACTAGATATAGTCCCAGCTGATACGGTAAATCTTTCATAAACTTGCTTGGCTAAAGCTGTGGCTTCTTTATTACCGTCAGCAATTTGTTTCGCCACACTTCCTATAGATTTTTCAACCGCCTCACGCACTGTAAAACCGAATCTATTTAAAAACTGCTCCTGCTGCGATACCATTCTATTGACAATTTTGTCCAAGCGAGTGTCACCCTGTACTTGAGGATGATAAATGTTATCTAAGTAATCTTCTAGAGAACTAATGAGTTTGTACTTTGCAATAGTAGTATTTTTAAACCAGTTAAATAGTGTTAGCAAAGCACTGAAGAGTATTCCAGCTAAACTGGTAATGAAAGCAGTACTCATACCTTGCAATGCGGTCTTTAATTTATCAAAAAGAAGCTTTAATTCTTCAGATGAAACAGCACCAGCAGGGTTATTTTGATCAATTGTTGGATAAATTGCTGATAAATTAATTGTAATACCTAAAACAGTTCCGAATAAGCCAAAAGCTAGAAGTAAATTGGGAAGAATGCGACAGAAGTAATCAATTTGTTCGCAAGTAAATCCTCTAACTTTTTCTCGGTTATACAATTGGTCTATTAATGCAGATGTGTTAATATTATCTAATTGTCTACTAGCTTGGCGAAATCTTACTTCCAATTTTTCTATTATTTTAGGTTTTTCTCCAGGTGAGTTTTCATGAATTAACCTTTGTACTCTATCTTCTAAAAAGACCAGATGTTGATAGAGTGCTGAGCGATAAGAAATAGCAACGAAAAATGGAAGAATAACAAATACAAGAATGAGAAGAGATAAGTGTATTGGAACTGATGGCATGAAACTAAGTTGTGAGTGTGTGAAAATAGATTTATTCCTGATAGTTTGGTATTAACCAACCTATAAAAGAGGCTATAGAGGGTATTTCTCTAAAATCTCTTGTCTTAAACGCTGGTACTCTTCATCAGTAATTACGTCATCATCTAAATCCTGTTTTAGACGTTCCAACTCTAGACGCCGTTTTGTTCTATTATCAGTAGATTCTCCAGAAGGATGATCGACCACTATTTCAGCTGCAATAGCTCTTGGAATTACTGAACTTTGTTGCGTTGCGAGTTTTTGATTTTGAGAGATGTTAAACCGTTGATCCATTTTTCTGCGGAAACGATTAATAATTCCCTCTTGAAATATAGAGTCTGTAATTACGGAAGTTCCAACTACTGCTGCTTTGTAGGGATAATTAGGACTGTCTTCTGGTAATTCATCGACTTCCCTGACAAACTCCCTTAGTTTAGGTAAATATTCGTTGTTCCAGAGTTCAGGTTGTTGATCTATTGCATCAATTTTATCATTTAAAAGTTTTTGCAAAGCTTCAGTCATATCTTTACGTTTAGCTAGCTCCTCCAGTGCTTGGCTCCATTCTGGACTTAAAGAAGCAGTGCTAGAAAAATCGCGCAATGAATCATGATACTGAAACTCCAATTGTTGATTTTCTGGATTTTTTTGTAATAATCTCAAGGCTATAGAAGGATAAAAAATATCCTCTAACTCTTCCATTTTTTTTGCATCAGGCGGGATAATGTCAGGAAAGGAGGCGTTATAGTCGTTATGAAGAAAAGAACCAGAAGAATTGTGTTCACGCAAGTAGGGATTCCTCATTTTTTCAAGACCACTAATTAGTCTGAGAGGAAACCCAGCATATTCACTCACAATTACAATTTCATCATCAGATTGCGTTGCTTTTAAAACACTCGGTTCAATTCCTAATTCTTGTTCTAGTAAGTTTTTAAATTGTCGTACCTCTGATTCATCTGTGTCCTTAAAGCCGATTAATGTACTACCTTTAGCTGGATCGTCACGAAAATAAGGATCGCTTAGGTTAAGTGGTAACAAGGGTTTAGCTTCCTGCATAATTTGCGCTAAACGAGTTGAACGCACTGCTAAATACTTTTCCATAAAGCGCTTAATGACAGAATTAACAATGTTAGTACTCCGAGAAGCAAATAATTTATCAACATTAAGATCAATTTCTTTTTGCAACTCGTTTGGATCAGTGTATTCTCTATCTATAAAACTTACTAAAGAGCCTCTCTTATCAGTTTGTGTTGTAATTGTGGAGCTTACTAATATAAACTGGCGACGTAAGTCATCTTCTGGTAAAATAGTTTGATAGCAGCGTTCAATATCCTCACTATCAAATATTGCTTCACCGCTCATTTCGTCAAAATTCAATTGTTGTAACTCTTGATCTTGCTTCTCATAGAAATTTTGTAAGTCTTCCAATACACTGCTAAAAGCAGCAACTTGAGTTGCTCGATCTTGAACATGTCGTTGCAGATTATGAACAATCTTTAATGCTTCTTGAACAACTGTTACTTCGAAATTGTGCTGAATAATTTTGCAGACTTCTTGAACTGCTTTTTTAGCTTCATCTTGAAATTGGCTATTTTTATTATTGAAAACAGGTATTCCGCCTTTTTGTTCAATATCCTCAATTATTTGTTCAGCATCTCGCGATTTTTTTTCTAAATCCTCTAAGATTTTTACTCCCCCATAATCAGTAATTTTATCTTGCAGATTTAGTTGATAATTATGCAATTCATGTCGCAAACCATCTAGCCAATTACGAGTACTTCTAATAGAAAAATTAGCATCAGCAGGCGTAAGTAATTGACTTAGATAATCATCAATATGAGTCTTGAGTTCCTTAGTGATATTTGGAGAGTTCTGTAGCAGTCTTGTTAGCCAAATTCCCCTAGTACTCTCGGTTTCGCCTGGCTGGACTTTGCGAAATTGTTCTCTAAATTCTCTAGGTAATTGTCCGCGAATATCACTGCGGCTCTCACGATTTTTACACTCTGAAATTTGACGTTCTAACTTATTTCTCCATTCACTGATACTTTTACTAAAAGTCTTGCTGCTCTCTTGAACTGATTCGGCTAATTTTGTATTAAAATTATCCTTGTTTTCTAAGTCGTTATGCCAGTGATATTGAATGAGGAATTGCTCAATTAATTTTAAGGGATCTGGACTTTGACCTTTGCCGTTTAACCAGAATTTTACTAACTCTAAACTAACGCGTCTTAGAGCAATTTGTACAATAGTATCACGAGGAAAATAAATAGCTGCTAATCCAAATGTTAGATAACGCTGGCTATTTGGACGTGGGTGCTTATCGTACTGAATAAGGTGTTGTAGAAAATTGTCTCTACTACCTTTTATGGCAGGTGCTAATTCACTGGAAAAATCTAGAGCAATCTTATGAGCAATAACATTGCATAGCTTACCTTGTCCAAGTATTGAATATTCACCTATCGTTTGACTAGATACTAAATAAGTGTAGTCGAATGGTGGACGCTGTTCTTGGATAAAAGCTAAATTTTCGAGGTCATAAACTGCTTCAAATTTTGTACCTGGTGTGCTGTAATAATTTAATTCTTTGAGAGCAGCATAAGTATTAGCACTCATAATTGGAGCGTTTCCATACAGTTCTGGGCTAATTACCAAATACCCGAAAATTTTGGCGCTTTGATCACTATAAAGATATCTCAGAGCATAAGCAACATCCAAAAACATCCCGCTACCTGTACCACCACAAAGAGAACCGACAACAAAAATACTCAGTCCAGGTTCAACTCTTAAACCAGATTTGAGCAATAAAGAATCATGTCCTCTAGTGCGTCTTTCAGCGGTTTCAATCGCTGTTTTAATCTTTTTATAATTATGAAAAAAAGCTAGCCTACCAACAGGTCTAATACCTTTAGCACCTTCCTCAATTGCTTTAATATTTCGTAATAGTTGTGGTGGAAACCATCTTGCAATATGGTCATATGGACCATGGCGAGTATATTCTGAGCGTCGCTCCAATCCCTGGACAAACATAGTAACTTCGTTGGAGGACATTGTGGCACTGACTTTTTCTGCTTCTTTAAAACTGAGGTCAACACCATGATAGGTACTCCCTGTACGAATACCAGTCACTTGCATTCCTGCTTTATCGGTGTCAATGTGAACAAAACTTACAATTGGGAGGTTGCTTAAATCTCCATAGCGGTCGACGATTAACCGCCGAATTCGCATTAAAAAATCTTTTCCAGTTCCACCTAAACCTATACAAATTGTACGGTTAATTCCTCTATACTGGAGGTTTTTTACATTTGATTGGTTCATGATTCATTTTTAAAGACTATTTTTTTACTTTGATATTAATCTCGTAATCACGATTACGAATATCTGGACAATTTAGCCGAAAGCTAAGTCTGTCTATGAGAGTACGTGAGGTAACCTTTTTTCCGTTATAATAAATTGTGGTCGCATCATTATTTGGTACTAAATAAAGTTTCTCACCTTTTCGCTCTAAATATGCTCTAACTTCTCTGCCTGGACAGTCAATAGAATCATGACAAGTTGAATCATACTCACCAATTGCTATCCTTTTATTATTTGGTAGGCTACATCTTTGATCTTCTGGTTTTTGTGTTGCTTCAAAAGAAACTGTCAAATTCCATTTTTTTTTCAAACGATGAAATTTTGCCGCTAATAAAATAATACCTATTAATATGAAGAATAAAATTAACCCATGTAGCCATAATTTCCTCATTAAATAAGGGTTAACTAGACAAGTTACTTGAGCGCCTGGTGCTGGCGTACAAAATTCCTGAACTGTAGGAGCAATGTCCACCACAGTTAGGTTATATTTTTGATTACTTTTAGTTTCAATTTGTAGTGTTCGTCTACTAATTGGAAGTACGTCAATCCAAGCTTTGCGCTGTTTACTTTCGGGTGATTGTGCATTCCGAAAAGGACTTTCAGCAGGAGTTTCTACCCATACTTGTGAGGTGATACCCGGTTGGGTAAATAGAGGAGCATCTGTAATCCAAACAATTGATTGCCGCTTGATAGGTCGATTTTCCTGTAATCGATTCTGATTTAACTGAGCAATACCTTGATAAATAGTTAACTCGGCTTGTTGAATATCTGTACCATAGAAATGTGGATCAGATTTTGGTATTTTATTTAAAATTTTGTCAATATTTTGTTGATTGTTACTGTTAAAATATAGAGGTTTACCTAAAGGATTAGTTTCTGATGCGTTATCATCTAAAGTTACATGTTGAGCAAAAGGAACAATATATACAGAATCTCCGGGCTTAAGGCTATCTTGAACTATCTGACTTAGACGTATGTGACCTTCATCATTTAATCCCACGCTTTCCGTTATATCAATTGCTAATACAATATCTCGTCCACCACCTAAAACCGAAACTGTATCTAAGCCGGTTTTTTGTACAGAAGTAAGCGGTTGTCCTGGAGTAACTCTTGTTAGTGTCACAAATTAGTTGTCCTATCAAATACTGTATAAAATTTTACTTATCGACCTAGCTATATTGTATCTATTTAGGGGAAATTGCCAGTCCTGGGTGTCTCACACCTTGCACGAAGAGAAATTGATCTAGTACTATCCAGTAGTAAAACAAAAGCCTTTATTTCACCATAAAAGTATAAAAAATATAGTCTTAATATCGTCTTATATGTATTATTTCTTAGAGGTTCATATTAACTCTTTATCCTTAATATAACTACTCCCGTAAAATGAAATCAGTCTCCGTATTTCTTTACAAAAGTTATTATAAAAACCCTCATCTTTATTAAAAAAATGATAAGGGTTTGAGTACAGTATATTATACATTTTTGGGTGTAATAAAAAGGAGTCAGGAGTCAGAATACAGAAGTCAGAATACATCACCCATAAAGGGATGGTGTTTCAGCACTCATTTTCAACCCCTCCGCACGTCTACAAGGGACGAGGTTTTAACCAAAAACTTCATTCTGACTCCTGGCTCCTGACTCCTGAATTCTTCTTCATAAATTCTGTCTGATTACTTACTGGGTATATTGCATTCGTAACAAGTTAAAAGCGAGCCGTTTTTGTCAATATACCTAAAGGTGGAAATAAAAAAGGACTGGTCTGTCCAGCCCTATTTTTCACTGCTTGATTCTTTACTAAAACTAGTAGTTTAATTTTTTTATTCTGGACTTGGATTTTTTCCGTCGCCGTCCTGCTGTAACAACGGCATGTTCTACAGGATACCCCACAGTAGGAATTACCTGGTATTTGCGTTCTTCCTCTAACTTTTTCAGTTCAGCATAATTGACCCAGTGAATGCAATCAACGGGACAAGTGTCGATAGCTTCTTGGATGACTTCTTCTGGATCAATATCTTGGTTAATTACACGCGATCGCCCATAATCCGGTTCAATATAAAATGTATTACGGGCAACGTGGGCACAGTGCTTACAGCCAATGCAGGTGATTTCATCAACATATACACCTTTTTGGCGAAGAACACCGCCCAATTCAGGCTCTAAACCAGAGCGTTCTGGGCTGTCTCTTAAAAAGCCACCCAATTCTGGCTCTAAACCGGAACGGTTCTCTTGTGCATCCTCTGGCGACGGCAAAAAATCAGACATTACGCACTCCAGCGCTGGACTACTAAGCTAATAGAACCATCTTGATTTTGTTTTTGTTCTGCGACTTGAAAGCCTGCGTTAGCTGTTTCTTTTAAAACTGTGTGATAAGCATAGCGTTGTGTTACCTGACGCAAAAATCCTTCCACAGAGTGATTCTGTTTCCAATATTGCAAATCAGCAACAAGTTCGTATTCTTTTCCATTCCATTTAAAGCCGATATCGTAGCCATTATCCTGCTCGACAGTAATTTCGGCAGCATGGGTTTGTCCACGATATCCCCGTACCTCACTTGGACCTTCTTTCCAGTCTATGCCTAAATCACCAAGGGCATCTTTTAAAGATTCAAGGTTACGGATTTGGGTCTTGATTTGGCTGAAGTGTGACATGGTGTTTGTGATTCAATGAAACTAAAATTTGCTTGAAAACTTACCAATCGCTGAATGTGGTTTGTGTGTTCGCCACATCAGATTGCTGCACTGCTTTATTGGCAAAGTATTCTGAGGTTGGCTCGTGACTCAGTACTTGTCCTAGCTGTGCCTCAATTGCGGCTGTCACTTCAGCGCACGAAGCACCAATAATGCCAGTGACTTTCTCTTGTACCCGACCATCTGGATAAATTATGAATTCTAATGTCTCCATATTCTTAGCCAACCACGATACTACGCTTAGACTCTACTCATCGAGCAGCAAGCTACAAATGTAGCTATCGGAATATTTTTACTTAGCTATATTGCCATGTGTTAACTAATGTTCCATCTTTCAAAATATATAGCTCAGAAACTTTACAAAATTTATTATTTCTATGAGTTGTTACCCTTATCTCTTGTTAGTTTCCCTTAACTCAATCGATTAGTCAACCTCGATAGAGAACCGGTAATAAAAGTAGTAAACGCCAGAAAACAAGCACTAGTAAGAGTAAAAGGTCCAATCAAAACTAAAAATCAACTCAAATTATTGAAAATTTTTATCATTCATTAATGAGAAAACTGGAAATACTTTACCCCATACCCAATGCCCCATGCCCCATGCCCCATGCCCCATGCCCCATGCCCCATGCCCCATTCCCCATGCCCCATTCCCCATGCCCCATGCCCCATGCCCCATTCCCCATTTTCCTGTATTACACTATCTAAAAAGGAATCAAGCAGTCAATCATGAATCCAAAGCAAGCAATGGGTGTGGGAGTATTAGGCTTCGGCGGGTTAGGTCAAGCAGCCGCCAGAGTCCTAGCTCTTAAACAAGAAATGATTTTAGTAGCAGCAGCAGATAAACAAGGCTACGCTTACTCTACAGAGGGTTTAAATGCTGTTAGCTGTATTAGCACTTATCAGTCTCAAGGTTCGGTGGGTTATTTAGAACCGGTTGGTACGATCACAAATCGTAGTATCGAGGAATTAATAGTAAAAGCTCATAATGTAGATGGATATTTTCTAGCTTTACCAAACCTACCTAATAATTTTATTCCTTCTGTAGCTAAGCAGTTTATAAAATGTGGCTGGCGTGGGGTACTAGTGGATGCAATTAAACGTACTAGTGCAGTAGAACAGCTATTAGAGATGAAGGAAGAATTGGAAGCAGCAGGAATTACCTACATGACAGGATGTGGGGCGACACCAGGACTGTTGACAGCTGCCGCAGCTTTAGCAGCACAAAGCTATGCCGAAATTCATAAGGTTGAGATCACCTTTGGTGTGGGAATTGCTAACTGGGAAGCTTATCGTGCTACCGTCCGTGAGGATATTGGTCACATGCCTGGTTATAGTGTAGAAACTGCTAGGGCAATGACTGATGCAGAAGTAGAAGCACTGCTAGATAAAACCAACGGTGTGTTGACATTAGAGAATATGGAACACGCCGATGATGTCATGTTGGAGTTAGCAGGAATTGTGGAGCGCGATCGCGTAACTGTTGGTGGTGTAGTTGATACTCGCAACCCCAAAAAGCCTTTAAGCACGAACGTAAAAGTCACTGGTCGCACCTTTGAAGGTAAAATTTCTACCCATACCTTTACTTTAGGCGATGAAACCAGTATGGCAGCCAACGTTTGTGGTCCCGCCTTTGGTTATCTTAAAGCAGGTAAACAATTACACCAGCGCGGCATATATGGTATCTTCACCGCCGCTGAAATTATGCCTCAGTTTGTTAAGTAAAAAGTTAAAGTAATACCACCCACCGTCCATCATTGTAGGGGCGTAGCCTTCGGCTTCTCGCAGAGTATGGCATTCGCCCTTTACAAATCGGAAACAACCATTATCTGTTAATCTACAGAATGTCTAAATTTGTACAGTGTATAAGTCCTAAAAATTTGGGACAGTCTTGGATGATATTGGGATGACCGAACCGGAAACCAGTTTTTACGCCAATTACGACGAATCATGGAAAGTCGCAATTGAACAGTATTTCGAGGCATTTGTCGCCTTTTTCTTTCCCGAAGCGCATTCCTGCATCGCTTGGGAGCGGGGCTATGAATTTTTAGATAAAGAGTTCCAGGTGCGAATCGTTCTGTTGAAATAAGCTAAGTAACCTAGAACAGCTTAGGGATAACAGGCAGGGTATTAAGAAGAGGAAAACCTTAACAAAACCCTGACAACTGAAAGACCATGTAGGTGAAAATCCTACCCCGTAGGTGCAACGGTGAAAGCATCACCCCCAGGTTCGCGACTAGTCATCAACGCCTGAAGCGGGGTGAAAAGGCAGCATTACTGAAAGCCCAATTTGGTATCCTGCCGAGCAAAGTACTTATGAATAAGGAAAAACCTGAAGATGTGTCTGATGCATCGTTACCTTGAACCAGCGAAATAAGGCTGTTTGCGCTGGAGCCAAAAGGCAAAGGATAAAGGAGTTGGCGGGAATGGAACCGACCAATATGCACTTCTAACAAACCCGGTGTAGAGCATCATTCTAAAGGTACGTAGTATGGTTTTTCGGAACGAGATAACCGCTCAGTTGCTCAATGAGAAAACAATTCTACATTGTAGGTACTAACCAGATGCAGTGAGCAGGAAAGATTGAGTCAAAAGCAAAAGCCTGGGGTAATGCCCAGGATATGCAGACAGACTCACGGTGAAGTGGAAGATAATGTCTCCAGTAGGAGTATAAATGTCTAATACGAGTTTCAAGACTACGGTAGAATGGAACGCGATTAACTGGCGAAAGCTAGAGCGTCGAGTTTATCAGCTCCAAAAACGAATTTATCGAGCCTCTAGTCGTGGTGATGTCAAAGCATATCGTAGACTCCAGAAGATGCTGATGAAGTCCTGGTCAGCAAGAGCATTGGCGGTTCGTCGGGTGACCCAGGAGAACCTTTATCGCATTTTTGACCGCTACGGTCGAGAAGTAGTGAGTTTGGCAGTGCTAGGAGACGACCAAATAAATTGGCGACCTCAGGAATACAGCTACGGGCGCTGGGGCTGTGAGATGCGATTGCGCTTTCCCATCATCAAATTGTTAGACTATGAATGGGAAACACTGGAGTCGAGCGATAACCCGTTTGCAGTAGTAGTAATGGCGCATCGCAAAACCCAGGCCCCAGACCGATTGCAATGGAAACTGCATTTGATTAAAGGACTTTATCAGCGTGGGTATAGTCGACAGGATATCATAAAGATATTTGAAGTACTGGATAGAATGATGGGGTTGCCAGAACCTCTCGAACTGGCATTGAGAGAGGAAATAAGACAATTCGAGGAGGAAAAGCAAATGCCATATATTAGCAGTATCGAGCGCATCAGCCGACAAGAAGGACGACAAGAAGAGCGACACGATATTATCCGCAATCTCCTAGCCAGTCGGTTTGGGGTTATTGACGAAGAGTTAGAGACAATCATCCAGGCGTTAACAGACTTACCTATGTCTGAGTTTAGTAGCCTGCTGTTATCACTCTCAACCCTCTCACGAGAAGAACTCATTGCACGCTTCAAGCCGAACTCGCTTAACTAGCTGCGATAGAAAGCTCAAAAAGTTTTAAGATTTCTTAAAACCGTAAACAGTTATCAAGGTGTATGCTCCGATGTTAACTGATAACTGATCACTGATAACTGTTAAAGGCGGATCGCACTCCTACTATTTCAAGCTTGACAAACTTCACGAGCTTAGGGTATGCTTATTACATAATGGGAATATTGTGCGCCCATATATATAAAGACTTTTTGGAATATCTCTGTTTTTTTGGTTCCGCTACCTCAATAAGGGAGTTCTATTTAGCCTTCTCTATCAATAGCTACAGCGTTTATGTCAAAGCAGAGAATATTCTATTTGAATACACTAGTAAATGACGCAATAAATGTAAATGCCAAAAAATTTATTGTTTTGGTCTGATACATGAGATGGATAGTGAAAACATGGTAGTTAAAGTTGATGCTTTTTGGGATCATGAAGCAAAAGTCTGGGTAGCCACAAGCGAAGATGTTCCCGGATTGGTCACAGAAGCTTCTACAGAAGATGTATTAGTAGAAAAACTTAAGGTAATGATCCCTGATCTGATCGAATTAAATTTAAAAGATATTCTTGTTCGTTCGACAAGTATTGATTTAGACTTGATAAGTCGTAGAACTGAACGTATTAGCGTTGCATGTTAGATGGGAGTTTCATTTACCCCTCAAGTAAAACAAATTCTCTCGGAAGCAGACTGTTTTTTTACAAGACAAGGTAAAGGTGACCATGAAATATGGTATAGCTCCATAACAAACCGCTCTTTTGTAGTCGATAACTGTATGAAATCACGACATACAGCTAATGAGGTTCTAAAGCAGGCTGGTTTACCGAAACATTTTTGTTGAAGAAGAATTCAGGAGTCAGAATTCAGGAGTCAGAATCAATTTCGCCCTTGGATTCTTACCCCCACTAATTATAGACCGCTCAATCTCCGATCTCGCTGTGGTCTTAAACCCCTAGACTCATCCACCAGTCATACAGAATTCATGCTGAATTCTGTCTCCTGACTCCTGAGTTCTGTTTGATAAATACTCTTAGTTCTTCAATTTATATTGTTAGTACACTTAACTAACAACACTTCTAAAATTTCGGGATTGACAAACTTTTCAAGGTTAGGGTATGCTTTCTATATAATGGGAATCTGTGCGCCCCATATATATAAAGATTTATTACAACATCTTTGTGTTTTTCGACTCCGTTACCTTGGTGAGAGGGTATGATTTGGTTTCTTTGGAATAAAACCACCCTGCTGAAGTTTGAAGATGAAAAATCCTCCTATACATAGCAGCACAATAGTAATAAGTATGAGAATTTGAGAAACATTAACACGCCGATGCGGTGCTGGAGTGTTTTCTCCACTCTTGCTTTATTCCTCGTTTGCTGATCGCTGTATTCTTGCGAGAAATTGCCTCACCTCTTGAGCATCAGGAGATTGTAAGTGCTGGAAAATATCTAAAGATTGTTCTAAGTAAGAAAGTGCAGTAGAAAAATCTCCTCTTGCATATGCTAATAACTGTCCCAGCATCGCCAAACTCGTGGCTTTACCTTGAACATCCCCAATGCGTTCTTTTAATTCCAAAGAGTGCTGATAAAGGGAAATCGCCTCTGTGACATTTCGCTGTTTGGCGTAGATTGTAGCAAGACAGTGCAAACTCGCTGCTTTTCCTTGAACATTGCCAATGCGTTCATCTAATTCCAAAGACTGCTGATAAAGTGCGATCGCCTCGGTGACATTTCCCTGATTGGCGTAGATTCCAGCAAGACCGTGCAAACTTGCTGCTTTTCCTTGAACATCCCCAATGCGTTCATGTAAATCCAAAGATTGCTGATAAAGTGCGATCGCCTCGGTGACATTTCCCTGATTGGCGTAGATTCCAGCAAGTTGGTGCAAACTCGCAGCTTTTCCTTGAACATCCCCAATGCGTTCTAATAAATCCAAAGATTGCTGATAAAGTGTGATCGCCTCGGTGACATTTCCCTGATTGGCGTAGATTCCAGCAAGTTGGTGCAAACTCGCAGCTTTTCCTTGAACATCCCCAATGCGTTCTAATAAATCCAAAGATTGCTGATAAAGTGTGATCGCC